>Ga0208133_1000303_pt1 | contig 19725 bp, 9 predicted proteins | sample ColrivemetaGS535_FD_187595 | JGI IMG/M metagenome (GOLD analysis project Ga0208133, IMG submission 187595) | Estuarine microbial communities from the Columbia River estuary, USA - metaG S.535 (SPAdes) (version 2) | ecosystem: Environmental > Aquatic > Marine > Intertidal zone > Estuary | place... | reverse complement strand
ATTCATTGACCAATCACAATCAATGAATATCTATATGTCTAATCCAACATTATCAAAAATTTCATCATCACACTTCCATTCGTGGGGTAAAGGGTTAAAAACTCTTTGTTATTATGTTAGAACAAAGGCAATATCAACCGGAGCTAAACACTTGGCGGTGGACATTTCAAAAGTAGGTCAACCAAAACAAATTGAAAAACCAACAGTTGATTTAACTCAAAAACCAACAGATACGGAATTTGAATGTTTCGGATGTGGTTCTTAATAAGAATATAAATCACGACTTAAGGTCGTGATTTTTTATTTTAGGGGTATTTATAAAAAATAGTTACGACACTATATTTATAGTTATGGCAGATGGAACAACATACGGTTTGACTTTTCCTTTCAGAGATTCTTTTGAAGGGAAATATTTAGATTTATCTAATACAACGGAAAAAGAAATCAGAAATAATTTAATACATCTTTTGTTAACAAGAAAAGGTACAAGATATTATTTACCGGATTTTGGAACAAGATTATATGAATTTCTTTTTGACCCATTGGACGCACCTACGTTTTCACAAATAGAATCTGAAATACGTGACGCTGTTGACCTATATATGCCAAATTTAAAACTTACAAGTATTAATATAACAGCGGCGTCAGACGGACAAGAAGATAAAGGGTCTTATGTTAATGGTGAGAACGATAGAGTTTTTAGAGTACCTGGTATTGCTCAATTAGAACATACCGCTAAAGTTAGAATTGATTATGTTATTACTGATGATGTATTTAATTCTAGTGATTTTGTAATAATTAATATATAATATTATGGCTAATAAAAAGATTTCATATACAACTAGAGATTTCCAATCAATAAGAACGGAACTTATAAATTTCACTAAAACTTATTATCCTGAAACTGTTCAGAATTTTAATGACGCATCGGTATTCTCGGTTTTATTAGACCTTAATGCCGCGGTAACAGATAACTTACAATTTAATATTGATAGAAGTATTCAAGAGACAGTATTACAATATGCTCAACAAAGGTCTTCAGTATTTAATATTGCAAAAACTTATGGATTAAAAATACCGGGAATGAGACCATCGGTTTCTTTGGTTGACTTTTCAATTACGGTTCCGGCTTATGGTGATAAAGAAGATTTAAGTTATTGTGGTGTATTAAGAAGAGGGTCTCAATTTAATGGTGCTGGACAAGTTTTTGAAACGGTATATGAAATTGATTTTGCGTCACCAATTAATTCAGAAGGATTCCCAAATAGATTAAAAATACCAAATTTTGATTCAAATAATAAGTTATTAAATTACACTATAACTAAGAGAGAAACTGTTGTTAATGGAATGACTAAAGTATTTAAAAAAGTTATAACACCAAACGATGTTAGACCTTTTTATGAATTATTTTTACCTGAAAAAAATGTGTTAGGTATTACAGGTGTTTTATTAAAAGACGGAACTCAATATAGTAACGTACCTTCATCTCAAGAATTTTTAAGTACAGACAATAAATGGTACGAGGTTCAAGCGTTAGCGGAAGACAGAGTTTTCATTGAAGACCCGACAAAAGTATCGGATAGTCCTGGTATAAAAGTTGGAAAATATGTTCAGACAAGTAATAAATTTATTTCGGAATTTACTCCGGAAGGATTTTTAAAAATGACTTTTGGTGGTGGTAATCAATCTGCTGACGAACAACTAAGAGAATTTGCGGCAAATGGGTTTACATTAAATTTAAACAAATACTCGAATAATTTAGGTTTAGGTAGTACGTTGAAAGCAAACACGACACTATTTGTTCAATATAGAGTTGGTGGTGGAACAGGAAGTAACTTAGGGGTTAATACTATTACTCAAGTAGGTACAATATCATTTTTTGTTAATGGTCCGTCTGAGAGTATGAACACAACAGTAGTTAACTCATTAAGATGTACAAACGTTGTGGCGGCTATAGGTGGTGCAGACTTCCCAACAACGGAAGAAGTAAGAAATTTAGTTTCTTATAATTTTTCTTCTCAAAATAGAGCGGTTACAGTTAATGACTATGAGTCTATTATTAGAACGATGCCATCTCAATATGGTGCCCCCGCAAAAGTTTCAATTACGGAAAACAACAATAAAATCATTGTACAGATGTTATCGTATGATGAATCCGGGGCATTAACAGAGGTTGTTTCAAACACTTTAAAAAATAATGTCGCTAATTATCTATCAAATTATCGAATGATAAATGATTATGTTTCAGTTCAAAGTGCTAATGTAATTGATTTAAGTGTGAATGTGGATGTTGTATTAGATAACTCTCAAAATCAAGGAACAGTTATATCTCAGTTAATAACGGTAGTTTCTGATTATTTTAGTCCGTCAAATAGACAAATGGGTGAAAATGTTAATGTTTCTGATTTAAAAAGATTATTACAAAATGAAAATGGTGTTATAACTATATCTGACGTACAATTCTTTAATAACGTTGGTGGACAATATTCTTCATCTCAAACATCTCAAAGGTATTCAGACCCAACAACAAAACAAATTCAGTTGATTGATGAGACCATTTATGCGGAACCAACACAGAGTTATCAAATCAGATATTCTAACAAAGATATTAACATTAGAGTTAAAAATCTTAAAACGGTTAATTTCTCATAATAATTTATTTTAAATAATAATGAATTATCTTTTAAAAATAGTGTATAAACTATTTATTAAAAAAGATAATATATGTCAAATTCTTATAGAATAAGAACCCAAGTCGGTGTAGACACCTCATTAAAGGTGATGATTGACCAAGAGTTCGAGTATTTAGAAATTCTATCCTTAAAAATCCTTCAAAGTGATATCTACACACGACAATGTGCCGATTACGGTGTTATTGTTGGTAGAATTAGTGTAAACAATGGTTTTGGTATCCCAAACGCTAAAGTATCTGTCTTTATTCCTTTAGATGCTGTCGATAAAGAAGACCCTGTAACCTCAAATATTTATCCATACACTAATTTGTATGATGTTAATGATGATGGGTATAGATACAATCTATTACCTTATAAACCTTCCTATAGTGCTCACGTACCAACCGGTACTTTTTTTACTCGTAGAGACGTATTGTTAAGTCCTGTTCTTAGTGACATTTATGACAAATATTTTAAATATAATGCGGTAACCAATCAAAGTGGTGACTATATGATTTTTGGGGTTCCCGTTGGTTCTCATACAATCGTTGTGGATATTGATTTATCTGATATTGGAGAATTTTCATTATCCCCTCAAGATTTAATTAGAATGGGTGTCGCAACTGAAAATCAAGTTGATGGTACCAAATTTAGGTCCTCAACCAATTTAGGTGAATTACCTCAAATTATTAATATTAAAAGAACTATTGAAATAGAACCATTATGGGGACAACCTGAAATATGTAATTTAGGTATTACTAGAACTGATTTTGATTTAACGGGAGAAGCTAATATAGATATACGACCTACGGCTATTTTTATGGGGTCAATTATTTCAGATTCTGATAGTAATGCAATTAGAGCAAATAATAAACCAACAAGAGATTCTGGTTTTTTATGTAATGTAACAACAGGTCCCGGTGAAATATTAGCGATTAGACAAACAATACAGGAAGATTCGATTGGAAGACCTATTTTAGAATCATATGGTTTAGAAGGAGGTGGAACAATTATTGATGAAAATGGGACTTGGATGGTAGATGTCCCAATGAATTTGGATTATTACATAACTAATGAATTTGGGGAACAAGTATTATCTCCTGACCCAGACAAAGGAATTCCAACAAAAGGTAAATATAGATTTAAAATTAAATGGGCTCAATCTCCATCAGCTTCAGCGTCAACTAAAAGAGCAAACTATTTAGTTCCAAATATTAAAGATTGGGTCGAAACTGACCCACTTCTCCAACAAAAATCATATGCGTTTAGTCTTGATTGGGATGATTATGGTGATGACACAACTTATCCGGAAATGATACAAGAAGCCATCGATTGTAAAGATAGGTTTTATATGATGCAATATAACAAAGTTTATACTGTCTCACAATTTATTGATGAATACAGGTCAGGGTCATATCAAAGATTTACAGGTATTAAAAACATATTGGACAATGTGTGTGAAAGTCAAAATAACCGATATCCAACAAATGACGGATATTTTAGGTTTGATTTCTTTTATGTGTTATTTTCATTTTTAAGTATAATATTAACACCAATATTTTATGCGATAATACTTCTTTTACATATTGTTTATTTTATTGTATGGATATTAAGGTTATATTTTCTCTTCCTTTCAATTTATTATTTTGTAGTGGCAATACAACATTTTATTGCTTCTATTGGGGTTGGTATAACTGGACCGGTAATTATTTGGGGACAGATTCTATTAGGAGCATCTTACTTATTGTTTGCGGCATTATGTGTTTATATTTTTGCTCAATTAATGAAAATTGATTTAAGTGGTATATCGGTACCTTTATTAACATACCCTGATTGTAATATGTGTGATTGTAAACAAGGTGACCCTGTTAATGAAAATCCGGATGAAGATAATGGTGATAAAGAATTAACTACCGAAAATGAAGAAATTGTGCCTTGCCCAACAATTATTAAAGACGATTTATCAAGTTCGGCACTTAGTATCGCCAACCCTATTTTAACAGTATCTTCGTTAGGCCCTTGGAAAATGCCAAAAACTGCAACTACGGTCTATAATGGTACTTCATACTCATATCCATTAAAATCATCAAGACGATTAGCAATTAATTATGAATTTACGGGTCTATATTTTGATGGTCAAACAGGGAATCCTGGATATGGGGTTCCATTTCCATCTCCTGAACAAGGTCTTCCTTCGTATACTTGGATAACAACAGGACTACCAATTGCTGATAGAATTAATTTGTTTAATGTTAAAGCAAAATATTTTGATGGTGGGTCAACTAATCCTGGTGGTGGTGTAAATAGAGTTAGAGTGACCTATCAACCACAAAGTAACCTTGGTAAAAAACATTACGATAATACTATTGTTATTCTTTGTGATAAGACAACTATTAAAAAATATGCTTCAGGTCAAATGATTGCGTTTCAAAACCCATCATTTAGTAAAGACCCTAATACTAATAGTCCTATTCTTAATTATGCTGGTAATTATGCGATTACGGGAACAACTGGTTTAGTTCGACCATTAACAGGGACTACTGCTACGGGAGCAATAACAGTACCGGTATCTTACGCTAGCTTTGACGGGAATTCAACTGTTTCAGGACCTAATTCAACTTATAATGTTAGTCTAACAGGTAATACTAAGTATAATGAACTTTATCGATTCCCAACAGATGTTGAGTATTTCCAAGTAATTACAGGAATGACATATAGTGCGTTTACCTCAATGTGTAGTACCACACCAATTGCTGGTTCATTAAATGAAAGATATATTCGGAATGTAACAACATTATATAATACTCAATATACTAACGACCTTGAAAATGGGGTGGCTGACACAACACCTTATTATTTAAGACCAATAGATTCGATTAAGAATAAAGATGCTATGGGGGTTATCATATTAAATAGAGGTGTCGACCCTTATACGGATAAAATTGAAATTGAGTATGGGTTAGGTAAACTATTTGGTTTTGCTAATGAAGACGCTATTAAAATATCAACTAATTGTAGAATGAATATCCCTATTCAGAAAGGGTTTAAAAATATTAGTCATTTAAAAACGGATTATCCCTCAATTACAGTAAATGGTGTTACAACCAGAGATGCTCTTGGTAGTGATGCTTATACGGGTAATAAGTTGTATTATGATTCATATTTATTTACTCCGCAAGCAAATGATGTGTTAGGTACTGTTACAGGGTATAGTGAGGATATGACAACAATCATTTCTACCCCTAATGTATTAATATCCGCGGGTTATAGTGGGTTTGAGTCTAATTTAATTAGTTATTATTCATCGTTAGATAGAAGGTCAGGTTCTTTTACGCCTGGCTGTGTTAATGTAGGGACTACGTCTAATCCTCGTGTTAATAGTGGTGGTGTTGCTAATGTAAATAATAGTTTAGGAATTTCAGTTTCTCCGACTAACTTATTTACTAAAAGATTTAGTTTTGATGGAAATAGTCGTTTGACTGGTGGTTGTGGTGGTTGTGGTACTAATGGTACTTTATTTCGTCTTCTATTTAATGGGCCATCATACGATTTAATAAATAACAATCAAGGTTATCTACCTAATGAGATTGTTGAAGGAAATTCTATTATGGCAATGTTTGGTTATTTTGAAAGAGCAAGTCATAACTGTGATTTAGGAAGAAATTGTGGTTGGAACAGATGGCGTAATATTAGTGCTAATCCGGTTGCTAATGCGACTGATACAATAAAATCTTATTATTTTTCACCAACATATAATACAACAGGAAATACTTTAAATTTTAGTACTGGTTCGTCAGGTAAAGTAAAAATAATGAGAGGTGATAGATTACCGACCTCAACAGTACCAACAGAATTTTGTTGTAATTCTTGGGTATTACAAAAAAATTACAACTTTCAAGCTTATCTAATACCTGATAAGGGTGTTGTGGGAATCACATCAACACTAGGTTCAACAGGAACGGTTGGTTCAGGGGTTGGTTCGGATATTGCGGATGAGTTACAAAATCAAAAAAATATTAATGGGTTATTTACAACATTTACCTGTAATGGTTCAGCAAACTTAGATTGTTATGGCCAAGACTGTCTCCCCCGTAATACTGTAAATAACGCGATAATTAAAATTAACAAAGGAAGTTGTTCTAGATTTTTAGGTAAATCAATTTTTAGTAAAGGGTGTTATAAATTTGTGACCACAATGTTTTTATCATTGTTAAATGATTGGGCGTTAATGTCAGAATGGATTGCAAGAAATATGGTTATGTTAGGTGCTTGTAGAAATGTTTTTTCACATACATTCAGTAACAATTGGGTTAACGGTAATTTATATGTTATGTCATTTAAAAATGACACCATTGGTTTTACGTCTCCTACATCTCCAACACCAAATGTTCCGATATTTAAATATCCAACACAAGTTGTTATTCAACACAAAAGTAGTCGAAACTTTTATTATAGATGTGCAGGTTATGATGGTGATAGTAAACAATTTATTGGGTCAATTAAATATCCGACAACAATAATGGATTTAGGCCCAAGAAGTAATTTTTTACAAGAAATTATAATGTCTGATGAATATGATGGGTATATTGCTAATAAATTGGACTCATCTTCTTTTTCTCAGGTAGATGAAATACTTAATTTATTTATTATTAGTCGATTTTTAAATAATGATTTAATAGAGAACATACTTGGTTTAAATATTTTACAATATTTTAACACAAGAAGGAATTTAAAGTTTGATTCTGATTATTCTCAATTAATTTCTATTAGTTCTGAATTAGGTGTAGCGGCTTTCCAATCAACAAATTATCCGGACGAACCTGCACCAAAACAAAGTCCAATATTTATTAGTTGTGAAGCGAAGATTGGTATTTTCTTTTCGTCGGATACTCAAACTAGAGATTTTCTTACACCAAAGAGAACTATAATTGACCCAACAGGTTTAATTAGTAATCAAGGGTGTTCATTTAGTAATTTCCCAATCTATTCTCAAGAAGTACCGTTATCACAATGGAAGATAGAAAATGGTCCAAGTATTTTTGGAACGGATGGAAATGAGTGGTATGCCGAGGGGGATGTCGGTTATGTATATTCATCTAAATATCAATCATTAGATAGATTAGAAGTTAACTCAAGATATTTTAGAAATTATGGAATTACAATTGTTGATGATAAAGGTTTTATCTATGCAGTGGATGGTGCTGGTGATTTAATTGCAGCGCCATCGGCTTGGTCGCAAAATACACAAACTACTGATAAACAGTTAGTAACTGTTGGCGCACCATTTCATTTTTATTTTGGATTAAAACGAGGAGCTTCATCTTTTGATAGATTTAAAGGTAAATGGATTAATACAGAAATTATAGTAAATTAATATGGGTAATAGAGACGAAATAAGAATAGTTTTAGGTTCATTACGTTATAAGACAGCTACAGATACTAATTTATCAATACCAACACCATTGGTTCAAACGGCAAAAACTTTACAGGAGTTTGATAGAAGTATTGATATTAATTTAGCTCAATTATTTCACGATGAGAGAGAGAAATCAACAGTTTTTAGACCCGTGTGTAAATTTGTATTATTATTTGATAATGCGTATTCGGGTAAATGTGATTATACACCATTAGAAAATACATTATATTATACAAACTCAACAACAAATACTGTTAATCAATGTCGAACAAATCCTGATAGCGAGCAGTGGGAAGGGTATCCTCAATATAATGAATTTGATTTTATAAGAAGTGATTATAATACTTCAGGTTATACTACACCGGATAGTAATGGTATGGTTCACGTTAATTTTGTGACTAAAAGTGCCTCCACTTATAATTGGAATCATTTTATTAGTTATCCTTATTTAAACTTACCTGGTAAAAAATTGTTTTTTAACGATGAGGCATCTTCAACGGCTAATGAGTTCTATGCGTTCGAAGGGATTCCATTTATTTTAAATATTAGCGATAGTAATGGTAATGATTTAATGGTTAATGGTAATAGAGTTATTCAATTTAAATGTCCGGTTAAACACGGATTATCTGTTGGTGAGTACGCTAAAATTAAAAATTCATTTAGCGGTTTTGAAGACACTTTCCAAGTTTATTCATTAGGAAATGGGTTACCTGATTATGATGAATATATTTTTAATATATATAATATTGGATTTAGTACTGCAATATTTAGTAATGACGATTTTGGTAATTTTAAACGGATAATTAATAATGAAAATGCTGACGATACTATATCAGAGTATTATGTTTTAAGACATAAAATAATTACAAATGTTGATGATAGTGTTTTAACTAATGCAGGATTTGAACAAAACGTTTTTGGCGATAATAAAAAATACGAAAGTTCGGGATACACACCTAATAAAATTAGTCGTGTTTCAGTCAAAGAAGGAGCTAAATCTTATTCTTTATCTTTTAACAAAGATATTGATGTTAAACCACTAAGGGATAATCATAAAAGACCTATTAGTGAATTATTTGTGACTACTGTGTGGAAAGGATATTTTGGGTTAATGTTTAATACTGTGGGTAATACTGTTACCAAATTAAAACAGGGTTATGAGTTTAATTTACCTTTAAGACCTTCATTTGCACCTAATACTTGGTGGATGAATCCTTTATCAAACATAACAAGTATTCCAATAGATAATTATGTGGGGCCTAATTACAATGTGACCACTCCTGGTACAATTCAATTTAATTATGTGAGGTCACTTCAAAGTGGTGACACTATAGATGGTGGTTTTTATGAATGGAATAATTTTGAACAAAAAGAAAGATTGTTAAGTGAAAATTATCATAAAATTACGTATAATGGTGATGTTTTCCAAGTTCCAAATGTTTTAAATCAAAATAATGGTACTGTAGGTCGATATGGTTATTATTATCAACCACATAGAAAATTAACGCTTAGAGTTTTTTCTGATTATATTGAAACTGGTGAAGTCAAAAATACTGCTGATATACCTGATTACTCATATTTCTCAACAACTTATAATTCATTTATATGGAGAGACATATATGAATACGGATTTAAAGATTCTGAACTTAATGGTGTTGATTACCCATTTTTAAATGGTACACATTATCCTTACGGTAATTTTATTTTTAGAATAACACCGGAAGGAACTAATTATAGAGAGAGCGATAGGCACTATTATGCAACACTTTACGGTGCTGCTGAACCTAAAAACGATGGTTGTGAATAATAAATTTAAATTTACATTACCGAAAGGTGACGACAAATATATTAATCTACCTGTAGAAATCAAATGGGATTTCTTAGGAAGAACGGATGCTGTTGATGAATATCAACAATATGCTGTTGACAGAATTACCGGTGTTGCGGATGATTTTGAAATTTTAAGATTTGCTCACGCATCGTATAGTAGTAATACAAAAACTGACGTTAAATATGATTTTCATTTTTTTAGTGTGTTATTACCTGATGATGATAACGTTTTAGTTCCAACAGTCCCACCTAATCCATCTTCAGATATAACAACAGCTCTTCCAACAGATTGGAAAATAAGTTATATACCTGAAGGTTTTACAACTAAAGACATTTATTATTATATAAAACCTTTTACAAAATCGTTCTTTAAATTGGATTTTTATGACACTAAATCAGCGACAACTCAGACTAATTATTTTAGTGTAATTATACCCGTACAACAAGGGTTTACTGTTACAGGATTAACATCAACATCTAAACCTCCTGTTAACATTAAAATACCCTCATTTAAATTAGATTATGTTGGGGATAAAGAAGGGTTCTTCTTGTATTGGTTAAGAAAAAAGAATTTTTTAAATATTAACCCTAACTCAACAAATACTACGGAAACTTTTTATATGACGGCTAAATTTTTTGATGCTAGATTGGGGATTTTTGTTAAAATGATGACAACACCTCAAGTATTACCGTTAGTTCCGTCATTATTTCAATTTGTACCTGAAAATTTTTTCTATTATAAAGTTGTGTTGGATTATACCGATTACACTTATAAAATATTTGATAATGGTGGTAATAGAATTGGAGATGTAAGTTCCATAAAATGGTATGAATATATTAACCCTTAATTATGATAGATAAAAATTATAGTATAAAGATTTCACCTGGTGTGATTAGTGGGGACATATTTAAAGTTAATTATAACGGAGCCACTATTACGGGAACATCATATTCTAAGGAATGTTGTGTTCTTACATCAAAAATGATTGAGATAAAAGTAACAGGTTCAACATATGCGTATTCCGCAATGACTGAAGTGTTATCGGGAGGTACATACAATACAGGTACCACACAATATGATTCATTATTAACAGGTTTAACGGTTCCTATTTTAATTACTGAGAATACTGTGGATATTGGATATTATTCAGTGTTTGATGGTATGGTTGTACAAAAAGATACAATGTTAAATTTTTTATTTTCTGCGACAACTTTATACCCCCAAAGAGTTTATTTTTATAATACATCTGATGTTGAATTTAAGAAATACTTACAGTTTTCGACATATAAAGTTGATTGGGGGGATGGTTCAGTACCTCAATCTATAACATCAACGGCTCAAATATATCACGATTATACTTCTACAGGTGAAACTCAAATTACTATGTCGGGTATGAGTCCGTGGGGTACAAATACAATAACTAAAACAGTTCAACTTCCGTTTACAGGAACAACAATATCTAATCCGAAAGGTGAGGCATTCTTTACTCCTATGGGGGGTAATTGGAATGGTATATTAGTTCCTTATGATTATATATTCAGTGGTGATAGTAACTGTGATTCAACAACTCAAGATATTACTCAATTTACAACGGTACCTTTTTTAATTACAGGATATACAACATCATCATTAACTGATTTAAAACAATATGGACCTACACCTTATTCGGTAACTACATATGATATAACCGGAAACACTGGATTTATTGGTAGATACTTGGGTGTGTTTGATGGTGGGTTATATACCGCCTATACAATTAACGATATTACCTACTATGATTATAACAATGGTACAACACTTTTCATTGCTGAATCCTCAGGTTTGACCACTGATACGGTAGTTTGTCAACCAATTGTAAAAAATGAGCTATTATTAGGAATAATTGATGAAGCAGAAGTACAAAGCAATGTATTTATTGAAAGGGGCAAAAACTCCGCCTTAGAAAGTATTGAAAGACTTGGTGAGGTTAACAGTATCGGTAGTTTAGAAAAGTACGGATATAAATTTTTTAACATAATTAACGCAACAACATAAGATGGCAACAGGAACCTATGGAACGATAAGACCGGCAGACGTAAGTCCGGAAGATGTAGAGATAATATTGAATTATACTCCAACAAGAGATGAAACAAACAACTTTGTGTTAACAAAATTGGATGCGTTATCTGTATTAACACCTTACTATAATAATGACGCGACAGGCGTTAACTCTAATATTGAAATTTTAGGGGGATTATACAATTTAAGACTACCTGCGGAACAATTTAACAAAATAGGTATTTATACTTTATTTCTTAGACCAGCTCAAATTAGAACCACTATATTGGATTGTGGTGTGTTATCTTCACTACCTAATGTTAAAGGTTTAATAATTGATTTAAATGCGGTTCCATCAAACTATAGAAACAAATTTGTTAGTCAAGGATTAGTTGGGTTTAGAATTGAATATCTAAATTCGGATGGTACAAAAATACCTAATTTCTTTAGAATAATTACATCATCATTCTTTTGTGAACCGGTTGTTCAAAATTTAACAAATTCATCACAAAAAGCTATTAGATATCGTTATACTAACAACAATACAAATTTATTGTTTTGTACTGTGTCACCGTCTTCGTCGCCAACAAATAATCCAAACGCAACACCTTACATTGGACAGCCAAATCAAAATATTATAATCACTAATACCTTCTTTAATCCTATCAGTTTGGATATTGAGATTGCGGAACACGACATTTCAACATTGGCTATTGCTCTATATGGTAATCAAACTAAATCTATTGATGACGGTATCTACACTCTATACGATACAAGTAATAACATTTACAAACAATACAACTTATACGAAATTAGAGACCAATTTAATACTTTATTATATGAAGTTAGACAAGATAGAGGAAATAATATTGATTTCAGTAAAAACTTTACAAATATAACACAATAAAATGGCAAATCAAAATTTTACTTGTCCACCACAACCGGCAACAGGTGCTGGTACATTCTCAGATAATTTAGTTGGATTTCAACTAATTGCTGGAGGTGGATTAACGCAAGGTAATTTTGAATTTACCACAGCTTTAAGTGAAAAAGTTAATAGAACATTTTCAACAGGAACATTTTCAAGTCCGGTTAATTTAGAGGGTTTAGGACTTTCGAGTGTTGACCAATCAAGAGCGATATTTGAAAACAACTTTAAAGTTTATCCTAATTTTGATTTAACCGAAGTTACAAATTTTACAACTTACGGGTCAATGGTTAAAAGAATTTCAACATCTGTTGAGACCATTATTAGTAAATTTCCTGCGGCTTTAGAAGTCACTTTTATGGATGAAAGTTATAAGACTGGTGATACAGCGACAAATATAGTTTATAATCAGATAACAAATGAAACTAATTTTGATTTAATTGTTAGTAGAATTAGAAACCCTTTTGATATTGATTTTTCTGTTAACGCTACAAGAAATTTACAATTAAGAGAAATACAAGTTTCAGAATTACGTAATATGACCACTCAATACGCTAAGTATTCTTTATATTATAATGGTGTTGGGTATGACGTTAAACAAATTGTCCCAACTAGCTCAATATCTTCAGGTACTCTTAAGATTTTTGTAAATGGTAATCCATTTTCAGGACAAACAAGTTCTACTGATGATATTATAGTTAGGCCTAATGACCACGAAGTTAATCGTATATTTAGTGTTGACTTAGATGAGGTACAACGATTTTTGTTAAATAGAAATATATCTCCAATATACACGGCAGTGTTTAAAGTTCCAATGGAAAGTGAGGATGGTTCATATTATATTAATAATGAAAATGTTACTTGGCCTTTAATGGGTGTTTGGAATTTAGATATTTTAACAAATTCGTTTACGGTTTATTTAACAACATTAAATGATATTAGTGCGTCTTTTGATAGTTACCAAACAAATCTTGTTTCAAGATTTTTAACAACAGATTCGTTTAGAGAATTTGATACTGTTGACCAAAAGGTGCAAAAAGTTTTACAAATATATGGTAGAAGTTTTGATGAGACTAAAAAATTCATTAATGCTTTGGCGTATATGAATTCCGTAAATTATAATTCGGGAAATGATATTCCATCTCAATTATTAAAAAACTTGGCGCAAACATTAGGTTGGACAACAAATATAACACCAATTTCTAATGATGATTTTTTAAACTCAGTTTTTGGTCAAAAAAATAACGATACTTCGTCATTTGCCGGTGTTTCACAATCTCAAACACCTGATGAATTAAATTACAATTATTATAACAATTTAATACTTAATTCGGCTTACTTGTTTAAATCAAAAGGTACTAGAAAATCAATTGAAACATTAATGAGAATGATTGGTGCCCCTGATGCTTTAGTTGAATTTAATGAATACATTTACTTAGCCGACCAAAAAATCAATATAAATGAGTTTAACACTCAATTTGCTAATATTTCGGGAGGTACATATTCAAAAAGTGTTCCTGTTTTAGACCCAACATATGTTTTTTTTATTCAAGGAAGTGGTTATACAGGGTTTACAACAAGTACAAAATTAAGTGATTCAAATGTGAGCCTTACGGATTATCCTATTGATAACTTTGGATATCCAAAATCTCCGGTAAATACGGACTCTTATTTCTTTCAAATGGGTAGTGGTTGGTTTGAATCAACACCTAAACATAGGTCTTTGGAACAAGTTGATTTAACAACTAGTGTGTTTACAGGGTCTAACCCTAACTATCAAACTAAATTAAGCCCATTTAGTTATGGTCAAGATTTTTTAAATGTTTATAGACAATTACCGTACACTACATTAGGGTTTAACTTAAGACCGGCAATTGATAATAATAAAAGTTGGGTAGATACTGAAATTGGTACTAGGTCTAATTTTGATGGAGGGTTTGATTCTTTTTATAACACAGATAACGATAATTTAGTAATTAATGTTAAAAATGTTGATTTGTTTTTAAATCCAAGTCAGGGGTTATTATATGATGTTTGGACTATGTCAAATCAATATAATTATCCAATTCCTAATGAAGGTTTAAATTATGTTCCACCAACATATTGTGACCCTAATCCGGTTTCAATATATCCTAGTAAAGGTGATGTGGATTGGACAGTGATTAATCCACAACCAAAAAATAAATCATTTTTTGAATTTGCTCAAACATTTTGGAAGAATACTATCAATGTTAGAAATAGACAATTTGCGACAGATGGGGGTACCAGTGGTTATCCAACATTACAATCAATTTATTGGAGATACTTAGAATCTGAAAATATTGTTGGTATTGCTAATGATAATTTTACCTATGAGACTATGACACAATATGTCGATGGTATGGGGGATTATTGGATTCGTTTAGTGGAGCAAATGATACCGGCAAGTACTATTTGGAATACAGGTGTTAAATTAGAAAATTCAATTTTTCACAGACAAAAATTTGTTTGGAGAAGACAAAGAGGTTGTCAATTTGTTCCGGTTCCTTGTAAACCGTGTGAATTAACGACTACAATATATAATACCGATTGTCCTCGTCAATCAAAAAAATGTAATGTTTATCCGTTTGGGAAGAGTGTGTCTAATTTTAATGGTGTTCTTAATTCTGTTATTAATTCTTATATAAAAAATAATGACTTAGAGAATTGTGATAATACTAGTGTAATATCACAATGGTACGTTGATATAACGTTTAATGGTGTTTTAATAATTCACGATTGGTTCTTTAGTGGTTCGGCGGTTAATGAAACTTTTAGTGCGCCGACTAATCAAAAATGGCAAACTTCTTTAAGATATTCTTTAGATGGTTTACTCCCACTAGGTCTTGGTTATTATTTTAATGATACTAATACAACAGTTACAATATTTAACACAAACTGTGCTAACAAAGATTTAGGTTGGAATATAAAAATAGATGTAGGAATAAACTTTACAATTAGTTGCTCATAAAATGGCGTGTAATTTAACATATAATATTAGTATAACAGGTGATTGTACTAACTCTTTTGCGGGAGGATTTACTCTTGATATAATTGGAGATTCACCTCCATATACTATACAATGGTTAACACCAATTACGGATGTAATACCGCTTGGTGTTGATGTGACTACTTATAACAAAATATTCTTAAGTGCGGGAACTTACACATTAAATATAATTGATAGTTGTTCACCTAACACGGTTTTACCTGTAAATGTTTTAATATCTAGTGGTACTTGTACTTCAATTGATAGTCACACAGATACTTTATGTGGTTTGAATAACGGGTCAATAACTGCATCCACAACATACTCTTATGGGAATGCAACATTCTTTTTATATGAAAATACATCAGGGTTTATTGACTCATCATCACCATATTCAAATGTTGCGGAATTCACATCGTTAAGTGCTGGAACATATTATGTAATTGCTGACGATGGTGCCGGATGTACGGGTATGTCAGAAACTTGTATTGTAAAAACTTCAACAACAATAAATTATGATTTATTTGTGGTTAATGATGCTGGTTGTACAACAAACTCAGGGAAAATATTTATTAGTGGTTTAACAGGTAACCCACCATATACTTACTTATGGTCAAACGGAGTGATTGGTGATTCATTAACAGGGTTGACCGCAGGAACTTATAGTGTGACTGTAACTGATAATAGTGGTTGTGGGGTTTCTAAAAGTGCTAATGTGGATATAGTAAGTCCGGTTTTAATTGGTTCATTATTTGTTACTCAACCAAGTTGTTTTACCGCTGATGGTGAAGTGACTGTAATTGTTGTTGATGGTACGGCACCATTTTATTATTTAGCCTCTAATGGTGAGTCAATAATTACTTTTGATAGAACGGTTATTTTTACAAGTTTATCTCCGGGCGGATTTACAGTTGAAGTTACAGATGCCGGTTTATGTAAATCAAGTTCGTCAACAACATTATTAACACCCGCAGGTATATCGAGCGTGTTTGTTAATACAACCAATTCAAAATGTAATGACTTGTCAGGAATATTAGGTCCAATAACTGTATTAGGTGGAACACCACCATACACATACATTTTAACGGACTCCAATGGTAATATTACAACAAATATCATAGATAGTAATGTTTGGAGATTTGAAAATTTATCATCAGGGACCTATACTTTAAGTGTAACAGATTTAGGCCCTTGTACTTATTCAAATACATATACAATTAATAATGATGTTTTATTTGGTTTAACTACCTCAACTACCGGAACTACCGGTGGTGAAAACAACGGAAGTGTGACATTGTATATAACTAGTGGAGGTACACCACCATATACTTATAGTATTAACTCACAATTAGTGACAACTTCGGTAATGTCATATACCTTTAACAATTTAGCCTCAGGAAATTATCTTGCTAGTGTAGTAGATAGTACTAAATGTTATCAATCATTACCTTTTACAATTGACAATTCAGTTGCGGTTGATTTTCACTTATCGAGTAATAAGTTTGCGATAAATTCAAATGGTGAAATATCTGCATATGTTTTAGATGGTAAACCGCCTTTTGATTTTATATGGTCAAATGGGGATACTGGTATGACGGTCAATAATTTATCTGCGGGCACCTATTCTCTTAGAGTAGTTGATGCGGATGGTTTCTCAAAAACAAAACAAATTGTTATTGATGGTATAAATACTTATAATGGTTCAGGAACTTATAGTGTTTGTAGTGGTAATTTAACGTTGGGTGATAATCCTGTTATTGTCAAAACAGGTCCTCGAGAAATGTTAAATGAAGGTTTTTATGATTTAACATCAGGGTTCACAAATTGTGTTTTAAATAGTGCGATTTTTACTCTTAGTGTTACTGCAGGGACTTTTGTTACGTCTAGCGTAATTTACACAGGGTACGCGTTAGATGAATACCCAACGGATAGTGATTTTTATGGTTGGGTTACAACATTAATTGAAAGTTCACCACAAATTGGTGCGGGTAATGTTGAAACTTATCCGGATAATACAATTTATGTTAAAACTAATTGTGACCCGGAATCTTTACATAACACAACTGTAATAGTTAGTACAACTATTAATTATGATATTTCTTGTGAATATTGTGGACCGATACCAAGTTCTTCGCCTACCCCAACGCCAACATTAACACCTACAAATACATTAACACCAACATTAACGCCAACACCAACATTAACTCCAACTAATACATTAACGCCAACTAATACATTAACACCAACACCTACGTTAACTCAAACATTAACACCAACACCGGGTGCGTCGGTTACTCCAACACCAACATTGACACAAACTAATACACCGACACCAACATTAACACCAACACCGGGTGCGTCGGTTACTCCAACACCAACATTAACTCAAACTAATACTCCAACACCAACATTAACACCTACAAACACATTAACTCCGACAAATACATTAACACCAACATTAACACCAACACTAACATTAACGCCAACTAATACATTAACACCAACACCTACGTTAACTCAAACACCTACGTTAACTCAAACACCTGCGTCAACATCAACACCAACACCGTCTCCGTTAACAACGTATTACGCTTACAGAGAGTGTGGTGGTAATGAAAAATCACTTGTGGTTCTTCAAACTATGTTGGTTACTCAAGGAATGGAATTGGGTAATACAATATTATTTACCGACAAAAGAGGTGTACGAACTTGTTGGGAATTAATTGGAAATACATTAACGTTAAATCAGTATTTAGGTATATATTCAAACACTTTTGATTCAGGTACTGTTAATTATTTTACTAATTGGGACGGTAACTTATATGGTGATTGTAAAAAATGTCTTGATAATATATTGATAGATATTGGTGGTGACAAATGTAAATTAGATTTTAAATTTTCTAATCAATGTAGAGGTGAAGGACAAGGTAAGGTATTGTTAAATAATGAACTTCTTTATTCTTGGAATAATAATTTAATAACCACTTATTCTACATCATATAATGTTGTTCAGGATGATGTAATCACTATTTTAGTGACCTATATTGGGGATGGTTATTCATTAGTTCGAGATATTACAACTTATAATGGATTCTCATTGAGTGTCACAAATAATATAATTGATGGTGAAATATTTGATTATGAATATTTCTATAAAGTTGGTTGTGGACCAAAAAATAATATATTATCATTAAGTCATATATGTGATAAATAAAAAAACCCCCAATTAAGGGGGTTATTTTTTACCATATATTTTCTTGTCTCATATGACCTAAGACACAACAATAAGCGTCTGTTTGGTCGAAGTTTTCTTTTTTGAGGGTATTGTTTCTTGTGTATTGCCAAGTTATTTGTGGTTCTTTTTTGGCTATTAAATCCCAAATAATTTGTTTCTTATCAATGTCTTTTGGAAGACCACCAAATAATACAAACTTACCTTTATCATTTTCTTTAACTAATTCGGGGAAGGCAAACTTACGAGAGTTGTATGTCGATATAAAGTCAGGAACCACCCCTAAAACATCGTAAATTTCTTTGGTGACCAAAGTATTAAACCTTAACAATGTTTGGACTGTGTAGACGTTATTTGAGTTTAATAAAGGTTCCTCAATAATTACTTTAGTAATCCCCATATCTTTATATTCTAAAAGTTTAGTTCTAAAAATTTCACCTTTAAGAAGTAATTCTTTTATTTTGTTATCTTCCTTTGGTTTTGGAGTTGGTGATACGTGGGTTAGTTCTAATAATTCTCTACTTTGTATGTCAAATAATGCCCATCCAATAGTTTTGGTAGAAACATCAAGCCCTAAAACTTTAGGGCTTTCTTTTAATGTT
>Ga0208133_1000302_pt1 | contig 19727 bp, 29 predicted proteins | sample ColrivemetaGS535_FD_187595 | JGI IMG/M metagenome (GOLD analysis project Ga0208133, IMG submission 187595) | Estuarine microbial communities from the Columbia River estuary, USA - metaG S.535 (SPAdes) (version 2) | ecosystem: Environmental > Aquatic > Marine > Intertidal zone > Estuary | place... | reverse complement strand
ACAAAAATTTAAATTAATAGAGTTATAGTATGAAACCAACATTAGTATTTCAAGCACCAGTAGCAACAAGAAGTGGATATGGTGACCACGCTAGAGATTTGTTGCATTCATTATATAAGTTAGATAAATTTGATATAAAGGTTATTAGTACTCGTTGGGGGAATACCCCAATGGATGCTCTTAATTATGACAAACCATTTCATAAATGGATAGTAGATAGTATTATTCCAAAAATTGAACAAAAGCCAGATATATACATTCAGGTAACTGTACCAAATGAATTCCAACCATTGGGGTTTTATAACATTGGTATTACTGCAGCAATTGAAACAACGCATTCTCCATTGGATTGGATACATGGTTGTAATCGAATGGATTTAATTATAGTTCCATCGGAACATTCAAAAAAGAGTTTAGTAGATAGTGTTTATAATGAACAAGATAAACAATCTGGACAATTAATAGCTCAGCATAGAATTCAAAAACCAGTTGAGATTCTTTTCGAAGGATTTGATGAATTTGATTTTGGAACTGATGACGTAGTACATATTACGGAATTGGATGCAATTAAAGAAGATTTTGCATTCTTATTCGTAGGACATTGGTTAAGAGGTGATTTAGGCGAAGATAGAAAGAATGTGGGAATGATGATTAAAACATTCGCAATGGCATTCAAAAACGAAAAAGTAAAGCCGGCATTAGTTCTTAAAACATCATCAGCTGGATTTAGTATATTGGATAGGGAAGCTATTATTTCTAAAATAAGAGAATGTTTAGGTAAGGATTATAAATCAGTTCCAGTTTATCTTTTACATGGTGATTTAACCCCATCAGAAATGAATGGATTATACGAACATCCAAAAGTAAAAGCAATGTTAAACTTTACAAAAGGTGAAGGATTTGGTAGACCTCTATTAGAATTCAGTTTAACAGGAAAGCCTGTAATTGTATCCAATTGGAGTGGGCATATTGATTTCTTAAAACAAGGAGCAGTATTATTGGAAGGTGAGTTAAAGCCGGTACACGAATCAGCAGCTGACCAATTCCTTTTAAAAGAAGCACAGTGGTTTAATGTAAATATTTCAAAAGCATTATCATCTATAAAAGATGTTTATAAAAATTATGATAAATATAAAACAGCATCTTTCCAATTAGGTAAACAAAACAAACAAAATTTTAGTTTAGAAAAAATGACAAAATTGTTTGATAACATTTTAAATCAATATGGTATTTATACTAAAGTACAACCAAAGTTTCAACAACTTCAGTTACCTAAATTAAAAATGTTAAATAAATAATGAGTAATTTTAACCCAATATATCGTAAATTTATAGATGATAAAAGTACAATTGCTCCGAACAAAATAACTAGGGGCAATTTTTACATGATAAAAGAATATACATATGTTGATGGTACTAAAGGTAGATTTACCGAAACAACTTCGCCCATAATATACACATTATTTGTATCACAGCCAAAGAATATTATTCATTGTGTTAAAGTATCAAATGTTAATCCAAACGTGATTAAAAAATTCTTTGGTAAATTTGTAAATGAACAAACTGAAATGTTACAAATGAGGGGAGGAGCTAAAGATTTTTATTCAAAAATAGTTAGTAAAGTTCCAGTTGTAACAAACGATGCATATCGCACATATCTTATAAGCGGATTAGGTAAAGTTTTAAAATTATCAATGGATGTAAATGAAATTACTCCGAAAACAATGAATGTAACAGGTATAGATTCCAAATCTCAATTAAAAAATAGATAGTTATGACATCAAAAGAATTTGTCCTTTGGTTAAAAGGATTTACAGAGGGAGTACATGAGTTTAATATTACTCCAAAACAATGGGATTTATTAAAAGATAAGTTGGCGGAAGTTAAAGATGAAACTCCAATAGGATTTCCATTTGGAGTTCCGAATACCGCACCAATGACAAACCCACTTATTACACCATCCCCCACATATCCACATAGACCTTATGAAATTTATTGTGGAGATACTAATGGTACAACAATTACAACAACACCAGGTGTTAGTTCTATAACAATAGCTAATCCACCATTTGGATTTGGAAGTACATCAACTACATATGGGTATCCAAGTGGGAGTAGTTGGCACTATACAAATAGTACATACAATCCACCATATACAACTGGCGGAGAAGCAGATGATATTAAGAAAGAACCTCACAACGAAGATTAATGAAAAAAGTATTGGTTACAGGGGGAGCAGGTTTTGTTGGACATGCGCTTACATTGGAATTGCACAAACGAAATTATGAAGTAGATGTAATTGATAATCTTTCTATTGGTAATGAAGCAAAGGTATCACCATTTGTAAATTTTTTAGGTGGGGATATTAGAGGTATGGATAATATAAATGACAAACCATATACGCATATATTTCATTTAGCAGCACTAAGTAGAATACAACCATCATTTCAAAATCCAACATTAACATTTTCCGTAAATGTAGATGGGACTAAGCAAGTAGTTGAATATGCATTTCAAAACAAATGCAAATTAATTTATGCAGGCTCATCATCCCGTCATCATAACCCAATGTTATCACCATATGCTATGAGTAAACATATGGGAGAGGAATGGATAAAGATGTTTAAAGGGGTATATGGGTTGAATGCGGAGATAGTTCGTTTCTATAATGTGTATGGGCCTGGTGAGTTAGTGGACTCTCATATGGCGGCTGTGATAGGCAAATGGAGGAGTCAAGCTGAAAAGAATTATCCTATCACAATTGTTGGAGATGGTAATCAACGTAGAGATTTTACACATATTGATGATATTGTAGATGGATTGATTAGAATAGCCGAAAGTGATGAGAAGCATGAAGATGCTTGGGAACTAGGAACAGGTAATAATTATTCTTTAAATGAAGTATATGAGATGTTTAAAGAAAAATTCAATTCTGTAAAAGTTTACATGTCAGAAGAAAAGGGAAATTATAGAGAAACAATTAGAATTAATGATGATGCCTTAAATAGATTAGGATGGCAACCTAAAGACCAATTAAAAGAATATATAAATGAAATTAAGTTACGCAATAACCGCCTGTAATGAGGTAGGAGAAACTATTAGATTAGTAAATCAGTTATTAAACTACAAAGAAGAAAATTCAGAAATAGTAGTCCTTTTAGATACACCAAAAGCTCCTATTGAATTAGTAGAGTATTTGGAACTCCAAGCAAATGCAGACCACATTACACTTATTGAGTCAGAATTTGATAACGATTTTGCACAATGGAAAAATCTATTAAACTCACAATGTAAAGGTGAGTGGATATTTCAGTTAGATGCAGATGAGTATCTTATGCCAGATTTGATTGTAAATATGGAAGCATTATTGGAATCAAATGTAGATAAAGATATGATTGTTGTTCCGAGAATCAATACAGTAGAAGGATTAACTGAAGCACATATTCAAAAGTGGGGATGGAACGTAAATGAAAAAGGTTGGGTAAACTTTCCAGATGTCCAAACCCGTATTTATAAAAATTCTGATAAAATTGGATGGAGCGGTAAAGTACATGAAAGAATAGTTGGATTTGAAAATTATACATCATTTCCAGCCGATGAAATTTATTGTATAAAACATCCTAAAACGATTGAAAGACAGGAGAAGCAAAACAACTATTACGATACTTTATAATGGTACACATATATTACCACATATATGTAAGTGAAGGTGTTGACGAAATAATAAATGAGCAAATTTCTTTAATACAAACTCATTTTGATTTTCCTTATATATTAAATGTAGGTATTGCTATTGGTGATGATAATAAATCAATATTACATTTATTTAAAAAATTTAATAATATAAGAGATGTTAGAGCTAATGGAAATGAATTTGTTACATTAGATTTAATAGAAAAAGATATAGATAAATTTGGTGATTCCGATTATATTTTGTATCTTCATACGAAAGGCGCATCAAAACATAATAATCAAAATATTGTAACTTGGAGACATTTAATGAATTATTTTAATATAGAAAAATGTAAAGATGTATTGAAATTATTTGAAAAAACTGATTTTAATACATATGGTGTATTGTTTAATAAATTTTATATGGGTAATTTTTGGTGGGCAAAATCATCTTATTTAAAAACACTAAATATGAGTGAAATAGATAAAAATAATAGATACAATGCGGAAGGTAATTATTTAAAATCAGGAGAAGATTGGAAACCATATTCAGTATACAATATTGAATCATCAAACCCATACGCATTTAATTTTAAAAGAGAAGAATATGCAAAATAAAATAACGTTTATATTTGATTACAAAGGAGAAAAATGGTGTATGCCATTAGCACTTCTTAATGAATTTAAAGAAAGAGGTTGGGATACTCAAATAGTTTCAATTTCAAATGGAGATGGGTTATTAAAAGAATATATCGAATCAGATGACCAACCAACTATTATAATGTTTTTAGATTGGGGTAGATTTGATTCACCCTATTTAAATAAAGAATTGAAACCAAATTCATTTTGGATACAAGAGAGTGGGGATGACCCACAAAACTTTGAAAGAAATTCACCAAAAGCAAATAGATTTCATTTCACTATAACACCTGATAAACAATGTGCCAAAGCATATATGGATATGGGTATAAATGCTGAATGGATAAATCACTTCGCAGATACTGCAGTTCAATTCCCTATGAATTATGAATCACAATATGTAGCAGTTACAACTAGAGGACTTGGTAATTCTGCATTTTTAGATTATTTAACTGAATGGGCAGAAGGAGCGGTTGGAAATCGTAATGGATTAAATGCAGAGCAACATACTAAATTTTTGAATAGTGGGTTGATGGTTATTCAAAATAGTAGATGGAAAGAAATCACTCGTAGAATATTTGAAGGAATGGCTTGTGGAAAATTAGTTATAACGGATAGATTGCCAGCTGAAACAGGATTATCAGAAATGTTTATAGAAGGTGAAGATATAATATATTACGATGAGATGTTTGATTGCATAGAGAAGATGAATTACTACAATGAAAATGAAGAGGAGAGAGAAAGAATTGCACATAATGGAATGATGAAAGTATTACACAACTACACTCAAATTCAAGTTGTAGATAAATTAATAGACAAATATAACTTATGGAAAAAATAACATTTAGTGAATTTTATGAATCATTCGATTTCAAAAGTGATAAGGGCACTACGCATGATTATATTAACGGATATTATTCGAATGAATTCACACCAATACGAACTAATAAATTAAAAATATTAGAAATAGGTGTTCATAGAGGACCATCGATGAAATTATTAAGAGATTGGTTTATAAATTCGGAAATAACAGGTATAGACCCATTTGGTGATGGCTTGCCAGAAGGTATTGCTGATGAAATAAGAAGTATGGGAGATATAACTATTATTCAGAATGATGCATATACTCAAAATGTATTAGATATGTTTGAAGATAATTCAATTGATTATTTAATAGATGATGGACCACACACATTAGATTCTCAATTATTTGCAATAGAATATTGGTTTAAAAAAGTAAAAGTGGGTGGAACAATGATTATAGAAGATATACAAAAGCTTGATACAGATACAGAAAAAATAGATGAATTGTGCTTTAAATTGGGATTAAGTTATGAAATAATAGACTTGAGAAATAATAAAAATAGATATGATGATGTTCTTTTAATATTTAAAAAAAATGGATAAATATACAGTCATAATACCAACACTTTGGAAGTCAAATAGAATTGGAAAACTATTATTTGATTTAATAAAATGTGAGTTTGTTGATGAAATCATATTAATAGATAATGCTGGTAAATTTTTTGAACATTTTGAAGCTTTGGATAAAGTTAAATTAGTTCAGATGGGTGAAAACATCTATGTTAATCCTGCTTGGAATTTAGGAATTAAACTTGCTAAAAACAATTGTGTAGCAATATTAAACGATGATATTAATTTTGACCCAAATATTTTCGGAGTAATAACCGAAGATGTTCTTTCTCAATATGGTATCATCGGAATGGGCGAAGGTAATTATAAAGAACCCATTGATGAAGAAAGAGGACCTTGTATAGATGTTTGGAAATCTGGTATTAATGATTGGGGGTGGGGATGTTTTATTTTGTTACATAAAACGTATTGGATTAATATTCCAGAAAATATCAAAATATGGTATGGTGATAATTTCATCAAAGATATAAATCCAGCTCCAAAGGGTATATTGAGAAACTTCAAAGTTGAAACTGAAATGAGTACAACTTCGGATGAGAAAGAATGGGATGAACGAAAACAACAAGACCAAGTTAACTTTTTAAAATTATTTGTACATGGATAAATTACCAATTAGTATAGGAATACTTTCCTGGCACAGCGGACAGGTATTAGTAGATACATTAACTACCTATCATAACAATGGATTATTTGATATGGTAAACGATGTGACCATTTTATTTCAGGAGGTAACACCACAAGATATTGAAATTGCATCTCATTTTGGTATCGATTGTATTGGTCTGCAAAAGAATATTGGAATTGGCCAAGCATTTATCAAACTTACTGAAAATGCAAAAGAGGATTATGTTTTAGTATTAGAACATGATTGGAATTTAATTGAAGATAAAGAAACTACATATAATACATTAAAGAGAAGTTATCAAGCAATTGAGATGGGATTAGATGTTGTTCGTTTAAGACATAGGAGAAATCCAGGTAATCCACATTTTTCATTTAGACACATAGGACAAGAATTAACTTACTATGATGATGAGATTGGTGCACAATCACCACATCTATTGGATTCACTACATTGGTGTGAACCTGATATCGAATTTGGTGATTATATAAAAAAATCAGAAGATATGTTTTGGACTACTTCTCGATATGGTAATTGGACAAACAATCCTTGCTTATACAAAAAACAATTTTATTTAGATACCGTTAAACAATTTGCCGGTGATGGCATTGCATTAGAAGGTAATATTGGAAAATGGTGGGTTCAGCAAGAATATAAAGTGGGACATAACGAAGGATTGTTTATGCACAATGATTGGCAAAAATACGGAAAATAATGAAATACACAATAGTAGGTTGTATAACTAAATACGGAATAGAACAAATTAAACCATTCGTTGAATCAATTGAGCAAAGTGGATTCAAAGGTGAAAAATTAATGTTAGTATATGATATATCCAAAGAAACAATTGAATATTTGGATAGTAAGGGCTGGTTAATTGCACAATCAGAAACACAACAGCATATTATACTTCAAAGATTTAGAGATATGTATGCTTTATTACAATCATATAATACCGATGTAGTAATTTGGGTAGATGTTAAGGATATTATATTCCAAAAAGACCCAAAAATATGGTTAGATACTCATATGAATAAAGATATTCTTGCTTTTAGTGAATCATTGAAATTTAGAGATGAAGCTTGGGCAAGATTGAACGCAGGTACATCATTTCCTATGGAATGGGAATGGTTACAAAATGAAGAAATATATTGTGCCGGCACTATCGTTGGTAAGAAAGAAGCAATTAGGGATTTATTTATTGACATTTATAGATGGAGTTTAACGACATCTAATCCAGAACAATTAGCAGACCAAGCCGCATATAATATTATTATACATTTGAATCAATTCAAAGATAAAGTTCAATTTGTAAAACAACAAGAAGGATTTGCTGCACAATTACATTTGAAATTAAAGAAAGGTGATACACTACCTTATACTGAAATATTACCAAAAATAGATGGTAGTGAAGTTAAAAATGAAAAAGATGAACTATATACATTGGTACATCAATATGATAGAAACGAAGAACTTAAACAATTAATAGAAAATAAATATAAATGAAAAAAATAGTTATTACATCATTTATCATGCCACATGAATTGGATGATTTGGAAAGGGTATTAGTAGATTTAAATAAAGCATCTCAATATATCAAAGGAGAAAATTATTCATTTTATATCTCACTTTCAGTATCCGATTATCTAATAGATTGGAGTACATCTAAAGTTGATAAACAATTTTTTATAGATAGATTTAATTCTTTAAAACCATTGACTAATTGGGCAGGTAGTTCTGTAATGCAAATTAGAGAAGAAGTTATGGGAGCATTTCAATGTAAAAGATATGCACATAACGAAATTACAGATGCAACTCATTTTATTTGGTTAGATACCGATATATGTTTTGATGATAGAATATTACATTATATGGAATCTGGCATTGATATGGTAGAAGATTCTAAAATTGAAAAATATTTTATTACACCAGAGATTGTAAAATATTGGGATACTACTTGGGATTGCTTAGTTAATGAAAATTTTATGAATCATCCATTAGATTATTGTAAAACAAATAATCCATTCGTTGATTCAGGTGAAATAGGAGATGTTAAATTGGAAATAGTTACTAATAATGTTGTAGGGCAACCTAAAACAAAATTTGGAGCCGGTTGGTTTACACTTCTATCAAAATCACTATTAGATAGAATTCCATTACCAGAATCTATGGGAGCATATGGGCCTGATGATACATTTTTAATGTGGGGTATTGAAAAACTAAATCAAAAAGGTGAAAACATATATCAATTTAAATTAAAAAACTATATTGTTTGTGAAAATTATATTTATAAAGATAGAAAGCATTATGATTCTTTGATAAGTAGAATTGATAGAAAAGAAGAATTCAAAAAAACAGCATATTCTGTATTTCAAAATGAAATTGATAAATTAAATTAAAATGGAATTAGTAAAAAAACAATTGGAAGAAAACGGATACGCATATTTTAATATGAACGATTATGATATGTTTACAGATGATTTAAAAAATTATTCTAAATATATTTGTAATGAAAGCAATAATCTAAAAGAATATATTAATGGAATCCGAGTAGATGTAATAGCTAAGGATGAATTTAAACACGAATTCGAAAGTGGAAAGATGCAAATTCAAAAAGAATTTCTTAATTTTGAAGAAGCTAAACTTGCTATGATTGAAGCTGATAGTAAAATGAATATAGATAAACATTCATTTCAGAAATGGTTTTTTGGACATGGTACAAGTGTAAATGCAGAACTTCAATTATTAAGTTCTAAAATAGTAGAAAATATATACGATATAAGTTCAGATAAGTTAAATCACAATGCATCTATTACTTACTATGAACCCGGATGTTTTTTAAGAAAACATCAAGATGGATATACAGGTGGTAGAATATGTGTCGTATTGATTTATTTAAATGATTCAGATTATAAACCAGAATGGGGTGGCAATTTAGTATTTAATGATGATAATACAATTGCACCATTATATGGTAATATTGCAGTTTTAGATTTTAAATCACATAACGCATTTCACGAAGTAAAAAAGGTAACAGGTGGATATGGTAGATATGCCTTTTTAGATTTTATATCTACTAACGATGTTAATTAAATAAAATTAATATTTATATCAGTATATACAATTATAAAATATGAAATTTGAAGTAACTAACCCAAAAGCTTGGAATGCTGTGAATGAAAAAAACATTCCAATGAAACATAAAATCAAAGTTTATGAAAAATTGGGTGGAGCTTATCGTTTAGGAGAAAGTGGTGGTGAGCAAGTATTCAACAAAATGACTGAATTACTTAAACATAGAATGGGAGAGAATGATGATAATTCTTCACCGGAAGAAACATTGGCAGGATTGAAAGATATGGCAATGGGCAATTTAGAAAGAATTGCTGATTATGCAAATATGATTGAAACCCGAATGAAAGAAGGACAGGAATTAGACTCTTGGATGTACTCTCAACTTACAGTTGCATTGGAAAATCTAAATTCAGTTCACGATGCAATGGATGGAGATGATGGTAAAAGAGAACCTTTTAAAATTTAATAATTAATGGAAAATTTGTATTCAGTTTTAATTACGGCAATTACCGTATTAGGTGGGACAGGAGCTTGGAGATATTATGAAAAGAGAGCCCTAAGTAAAGAGAGAGATGATGATTTTATCAGACACGATTGTAAAGACCGCATCTCTAAATTAGAAGGATTGTTAGAAGCAGCTGCAAGAGAGAAAGATGAACTTCGTGGTATGGTATTAGAACTTACAAGAGAAGTAGCAGCATTGGGTGTTAAAGTTGAGTTCCTTACAAGAGAGAATGATAAGTTAGAAAAAGCACTTCCAAAAACAAAGAAGCAAATATTAAATGGCTAAGATTTTACAAGAATGTATTATTGTATCCAAAGAGGTTAATGATAAGTTCATTCTTGCTAAAAATAGGGATAGGGCTTATAATCCATCTTTAGAAATTATTCATACTATTATTGATGGTGTAGAAATTGCATATTTACATGATATAACTACTGATTGGAGTGAGGGTTTAAATGAAAACGGAATTGGTGTTGTAAATTCAGCACTATTAGTTGGACATGATGAAGCCGAACATAAGATTGTAAAGAAGGGTGGTAAACCAGGACCCGATGGTGATAAGATGAGAAATATCATCAAACAACCTACCTTAGTAGATGCAGTAAGAGCTGCACTATCATATAAGGGAAAGAGTGGATTAGCTTTGAAAGGACATACATTTGTAGCATCTCCAAAACATATGGTTACTATTGAAACTACATCAAAGCATAAACCTGATGTTAAACTTCAAAATTCCGAATCACCTGTTGTTCGTACAAATCACGGACATATGTTCACCGATGCCGGATATACAAGCGGTGAGAAATATCTAAGTTCAAAATTGAGGAAAATATCAGCTGAGAAATCGGTTGATAAGGTAGAAGATTGGAAAGAAATAGCATTGGCAATGAGAAAAGAATTTTTTCCAAAAAGACCTATGTTAAATATGAAAAGAGATACTGAAGAAATGTCTACATCATCTCAAACTGTAATGAATTTGACTGATAGAATATTACAAATTACATATTTTAAAAATAAGGTTAAGGAATTTAAAGGAATTAAAAGTGATTTACCAAACGGATACGTTCCTAAAATTAAAATAGAAATAAAAGAAATCTAATGGTTAATAGCTTTACATCAGGAATGTGGAATGGCATGAAAGTAGAATATGGTAAAGTATATTCAAACTTAAATGCTTTTGCATTTAAATCACTAAACGAAGCTGGTGAGAAGAAATTAAGAATATTTGATTTCGATGATACATTAGTTAAAACAAAATCTAATATATACATACAACATAAAGATAATAAAAAATCAACACTAACTCCTGGAGAATATGCAATATACGAACCAAAGGATGGTGACAAATTTGATTTTTCTGATTTTGAAAAAGTAAAGCAACCACAAGAAATTAAAGGTGTTACACGATTACTTAAAAACATAGTAAGAGTAGGTGGTTCAGAAATAGTAATATTAACGGCAAGAAGCGCTTATAAACCAATTAAGGATTACTTATCCGATATTGGATTAGACAAGTTATTTGTGGTAGCATTAGCCGATTCTGACCCACAAAAGAAAGCAGATTGGATTGAAGATAAAATCAAAGGTGGGGTGAAGGATGTATTCTTTATAGATGATTCCCACAAAAACGTTGCAGCTGTAAAAGCTCTTTCTAAAAAATATCCAAACATATCATTGAAAGTAAGACACGTTCAACATGATATACCAGCGCCACCAAAACAATCCGATATGAAATCCCAAAACGATAAAGAATCAACTAAACGAGTTGAACCTAAAAAGAATGATATGAGTTTGAAATCTCTATTACCTAAAGATTTAGATAAAAAAATAAAGAATCCAGATACAGGTAAAATGATTAAATTGAAAACAGCATTAGGATACGAAAAAGATACAAAGGCATATAAAGCAGCACAATTCTCATTAAAAAAGAAATAGTTTATGATATATTGGTTTACAGGTCAGCCAGGAAGTGGTAAAACTACTTTGGCAAAAAAGTTACAAATTTGGTTACAAACCGATAAAGCAAATTGGAGAAAATCCGTATTTCATATCGATGGAGACCAGTTAAGAGAATTATTCCCTAATACAGACTATTCAAAAGAAGGTAGACAGAAGAATATTCAAAAGGCAATTGATATTGCCAAATATTTGGATAATTGTGGAAATGATGTAGTCGTATCATTGGTTTCTCCATATAAGGAAATGAGAGAAACATTAAAATCAGATTCCAAAGTACAAGAAATATATTGCCACACTAAACAACAAAGAGGTAGAGAATCATTTTTTGCATTAGATTACGAACCACCTACCGAATTTTATATTGATTTGGATACGTCCGATACTACCGATAATACATTTAAAAAATTACTGAAAATTCTTATTTGATATACTTATTGGTATAATTAAATAGTTATTAGTATGGAAAATGAAGAAGAAGTAACGGGTTTCTTCCCCAATTTAGAAAACAGTAGAATAAGCAAACGGGGTTTGGGTGCTAAGCCATTGTTGGAATCTCAAATCAAAGCAGCACAATCAATATCAAAATCAGCATTCGAAGCAGCAAGAACATTAGGTGTTTCATATAACACATATAAGAAATATGCTAAGATGTATGGTATATTAGAGGATTTAAAAAATCCGTATGGTATCGGAATTGAGAAAGCTAAGAAAATCAAAAACAAAAAGTATCACATTGATGATATCATTGCCGGCAAACACCTACACTATCCTTTGCATAAATTCAAAAATAAATTATTCGATAGTGGATATGTTCCAAAGGTATGTGGTAGCTGTGGATTTAGTGAGGAAAGAGTAACTGATGGTAAAATGCCATTATTAATTGATTTCTTAGATGGTAATTTAAATAATCGCAAATTGGATAATATTCGTCCTTTATGCTATAACTGTTTCTTCTTATTAGTAGGAGAACGAAACGTAAAAAATTGGTATGCAGATAATGGTGGAATCCCAGAAGAGGAAAATATACAGAAGTAAAGTTCCGTTCAGAATTAGTTTTGGTGGTGGTGGTACTGATATGCCATCATATACACAAACTTATACAGGAGCAGTAATAAACACTACAATACGTTTATTCACACATACCTCCTTACAATTAAGAGATGATACTAAAGTTACATTCAAATGGATAAATAAGGATGAATTTGAGGAGCATGCGTTTGATAGTGAGTTAGATTGTTCATATGGATTAAAGCTGTTCAAAGCAACCCATAATCACATTTGTAAACGATTTAAGATAGAACCAATTGGATACGATATTGTCTCGTATCAGGATGTACCAACGGGTAGTGGATTGGGCACATCATCTACCCTTATAGTTTCTCTTATTGGCGTTTATATTGAATTATTTAACTTACCATTGGGAGAATATGATATTGCTGAAATGGCAATTCAAATTGAAAGAGTGGAGTTAAAAGAAAATGGTGGTAAGCAAGACCAATATGCGGCAGCATTTGGTGGGTTCAATTATATGGAATTTAGAAACAATGATGTGATAGTAAATCCTATCAGAATCAAAGATAAAGTTCAAGATGAATTGGAAAATAATATTTTACTATACTTTACAAATTTTACTCGTAACAGTTCTGATGTATTAGCGGAGCAGATTAAAAAAATGGATAATAAAAATACAACATCAATTCTTTCATTGCATGCATTGACAGAGCAAGCAAAAATGATTAAAGATTGTTTGATTAGAGGAAACATAGATGGATTGGGTGAAATATTGGATTATGGGTTTCAGCAAAAGAAGATGTTAGCAAAAGGTATTAGTACACCTGAAATAGAGTTATTATATAAAACTGCATTGGAAGCCGGTGCAACTGGTGGAAAAATAAGTGGAGCTGGTGGTGGTGGATTTATGTTTTTCTATTGTCCAAATAATACAAAATACGATGTAATACAAGCATTGGATAAATTAAAAATGGGATACCATCAACCATTTACATGGAATAAATTGGGAATTAGGACTTGGCAAATTGAATAAATATTTGGTAATGTAAAGAATTTGTTGTATATTTATAGACAAATAAATTAATATGGCATACGGAGATAAAGTAATAGACCACTTCAATAATCCACGAAACGTAGGAACTTTGGATAAAAGTAAATCCAATGTAGGTACGGGTTTAGTGGGAGCACCAGAATGTGGTGATGTAATGAGATTACAAATAGAAGTTAATGATAATATCATAACTGATGCAAAATTCAAAACCTTTGGATGTGGTTCGGCAATCGCAGCTAGTTCTTTAGCAACTGAATGGTTGAAAGGAATGTCAATAGATGATGCAATCAAATTGGATAATATGGAATTGGTAGAGGAACTATCCCTACCACCAGTTAAGATACATTGTTCAGTATTAGCAGAAGATGCTATTAAAGAAGCAATAAAAGATTATAGACAAAAGCAAGGATTACAGGAATTAATCCTTGAAGGAATCTAAAAATAAAAAAATATAAATTATGAGTTTTATCATTGGTAAGGCTTGTGTTGATTGTATGGATACCGCTTGTGCAAGTGCATGTCCAGTTGATTGTATTCACGGACCTATCGATATGGAAGGTTCGGGTGGTGAAATTGAAAGAGATGGTAGAGCAGCATTTCCCGGTGGGCAAATGTATATCAATCCTGATACTTGTATAAATTGTGGAGCATGTGTTCCAGAATGTCCTGTTTCTGCTATCTATGAAGATGAGGATATTGCAATTGGAGCAGGTGATGAAGTATCAGTACATAAAAACTATGAATTCTTTGGTTTAAAATATGCATAATGGTAACAGTATCAGAAACAGCAGCAAAAAAATTAACATCACTTATTGAAGAAAGTGGGTTTAAAACTCCATTTGTCAGAGTATCCGTTAAGGGTGGTGGGTGTAGTGGTTTATCATATGACCTTTCATTTGATACCGAACAACAACCAGCAGATACTCTTGCAGAACATAATGGAGTAAAAATTTTAGTAGATAATAAATCGTTACTATACTTATTCGGCACTGAATTAGAATTTTCAGATGGATTAAATGGTAAAGGTTTTCAATTTATCAATCCCAACGCTAGCCGAACTTGCGGATGTGGGGAATCATTTGCTGTATGATAGAAACTATAATTCAAAAATCAATAGATGTAAAGCAATCTATATTAAATGATATAAGATTACATAAAAATATACTAATCTCTGTTGATATAATGTGTAAAGCATTCGAATCGGGTAATAGAGTTATGTTTTGTGGGAATGGCGGAAGCGCAGCTGATGCACAACATTTGGCAGCAGAATTATCTGGTAGATTTTATAAAAATAGAAAAGCATTACCATCCGATGCACTACATTGTAATACATCGTATTTAACGGCCGTAGCAAATGATTATAGTTATGATATGATATACTCTAGATTGGTAGATGGTACTATGAATAGTGGTGATGTTTTGGTTGGATTATCAACATCAGGTGATTCTAAAAATATCATAAACGCATTTAGAGTTGCAAATCAAAAAGAAATTATTACAATTGGATTAACTGGACATAGTGGTGGTAAAATGGGGGTATTATCAAATTGTTTAATAAATGTACCAAGTACGGATACTCCTAGAATACAAGAAGCACATATAATGATAGGACACATAATATGTGAATTAGTAGAATCAAAATTATTTTAAAATGGAATTAAAAAATAAAAAAGGTGGAGATGATTCAAAATTATGGATAATAGGGGATAGTTTTACAGGTATGGGAGCTTATCATAATTCTTGGCAATATCTTTTATATGAAAAATTCAAAGGAAAACACATTTATATATCATCCAGAGGTAGTAGAGATATACAAACTATTTTTGACATATTTTTACAAAATTTATATAAAATAAAACCCGATGATTTTGTAATATTAATGTTACCAACTTTGACTAGATTTCGATTACCATTAGAACACCCATTTATAGATGTTGAGTGGTCTAGCGATTTAGGTAGAGATAAAGAATATGGTGTTCATATGAATTCATTTATTGGCAATTCTGCATATGTATCACAAGCATCTGATATCCCATCCATTGAGGAGGAAGAGTTTCATAAAAAACAATTTACATTAGAATGGCCATTGAATCATTTTAATCCAAATATCTTTGAACCAAACTCATCTGATAAAGAACAAAATTTCGCTAATATAATGCAAATGATTAATTCTTCAAAAGCATTTGCTAATAATTGGAATTCAACATTAAAATCCATACAATCGTATGTACCATTTAAACTATTATATTATAGTTGGGCAAACGAATTAGATTCATCCATAGTAAATACCAGAAATGTAATAAAAAATAAATTAGATATGTGGTATACGTTGCACGATGAATATACTCAAACAAATGGTGAATTTGGTAAAAAAAATGATGTACACTGGAGCAAAGATATGAATATCAAATTTGCAGAACATATTATAAAAAGTTATTCAGAATATTTTAGTTATGGCAGTAAAGATATCTAAAGAAAATAATAACAAAACGGATAAACCACGTAAATTTGAACACATCTACAAAGATGATGATGGGTGTGAATCAATTTGGAAATACGATTTGGATAAATTCCCAAATGGACCTATATCAGTAGAGAATAAGTATCCTATAAAGTATCTAAAAGAAATGGAACTTAGAAGAAAAAGAGGAAGATAATTTGGTAAATCCAAAAATCTTTCTTATATTTGTATAATTAAAACAAACAACATGGCTAGTAAGAAAGCAGAATTGTTCGAACAAATGACCCAATTATGGGATACGTTTGTAGTAGAACACAACAAGACAACCAAAGTATCTCAAAAGAATGCAAGAACTGCAATCGGTGACTTGAAAAAATTAGTTACAGATTATCGTCAGGCTTCAGTAGAAGAATCTAAGAGTAGTAATTAAAAAAATAAAGGGAGATAAATTCTCCCTTTTTTTATTTGGTAAATTAAAATATTTTTCGTATATTTGTGATAACAAAATAAAAACAAAAATTAAATATGGCAAAAGTTATTAAATTTGATGTTGAGGCCAGAAACGGACTCAAAGTAGGAGTGGACAAGTTAGCTAACGCTGTGAAGGTTACGCTAGGTCCAAAAGGTAGAAATGTAATTCTACAAAAATCACATGGTGCACCACATATCACAAAAGATGGTGTATCGGTAGCAAAGGAAATTGAATTGGAAGACCCTATTGAAAATATGGGAGCTCAATTGGTTAAAGAAGTAGCACAAAAAACAGCAGAACAAGCCGGCGATGGTACTACAACTGCAACTGTATTGACACAAGAAATTTTCAATTTGGGAATTAAGAATGTTGCAGCAGGTGCCAATCCAATGGATTTAAAAAGAGGTATCGATAAAGCAGTATCGGTTGTAGTAGATGAGTTAAAAAGTATATCTAAAAAGATTTCAACTAATACTGAAATTGAACAGGTTGCCAGAGTATCAGCTAATAATGATATTGAAATTGGTTCTATGATTGCTGAAGCAATGGAGAAAGTTGGTAAGGATGGTATTATTACCGTAGAGGAAGCAAAAGGAACTGAAACATCGGTTAAGACTGTGGAAGGTATGCAATTTGATAAGGGGTATTTATCACCTTATTTTGTAACCAATCAGGAAACAATGGATGCACAATTGGAAGCACCTTATGTATTGATTTATGATAAAAGAATTTCAGCAATGAAAGATATTTTACCATTATTAGAATCAACTGCACAAACTAACAAACCATTACTTATTATCGCTGAAGATATTGATGGTGAAGCATTGGCAACATTAGTTGTTAATAAAATGAGAGGTACATTAAAAATAGCAGCTGTTAAAGCACCTGCATTTGGTGATAGAAGAAAAGAGATTCTACAAGATATAGCAACAATTACAGGTGGTACACTTATTAGTGAGGAAGTTGGTTTAACATTGGATAAGGTAACACTTTCTATGTTAGGTAAAGCAGAGAAGATTACAATTGATAAGGATACAACTACTATTATTAATGGTGGTGGTAGTAAGGAAGATATTAAAGCAAGAATTGATGTAATTAAATCTCAAATTGAAAAATCCACATCGGATTATGATAGAGAGAAGTTACAAGAAAGGTTATCTAAATTAGCCGGTGGTGTTGCAATTATTTATATTGGAGCAGCAACCGAAACTGAATTGAAAGAAAAGAAGGATAGAGTAGATGATGCACTACACGCAACGAGAGCAGCAGTAGCAGAAGGTATTGTACCCGGCGGTGGTGTTGCTTTAATTAGAGCACAAAAAGCATTGGACAAACTAAAAGTTGATGTAGCAGATGATTATCATACTGGTATTTTAATTGTTAGAAAAGCAATTGAATCACCACTACGAACAATAATTCAAAATGCAGGTGGTTCAGCAGAAGTAATTATTCATAATGTTTCCGAAGGAACGGCTGATTATGGTTACAATGCCAGAACTGAAGAATATGGTAATTTGTTAGAGCAGGGAATTATTGACCCAACAAAGGTGACTCGTTTAGCATTACAAAATGCAGCAAGTATCGCAGCATTGTTATTAACAACCGAATGTGTAGTAGCATCGGAAAAAGAAGAAAAATCACAAATTCCACAAGGTGGGTTTGGAATGTAATTTGGTAAATTCAAATAAAAGTAGTATATTTATAAACAAACAAACAAAAAAAGAAAAGTTATGGCAAAGTTTTATTCAGTATGTGTAGCAATCGAAGTAGAAGATGCTAAAGGTAAAATCAAAAAACAAAAAGAAAACTATTTAGTAGATGCATTATCGGTAACGGAAGCAGAAGCTAAGTTAGTTAAGAAATTCGTAGCAGAAGCAGTTAAGCTTGAATACGAAGTGGTAAAGGTATCAGAAACAAATATCATTGAAGTATTTTAATGCATGATGTATTAATTATAGCAAATGTAAAAGATTACAGCTACGCTCTTCTGCCTTATTTCCTTAAATACAAAATTAAGGAAGAGGATGAGAGTGTAGCTGAACCTTTCTATATAGGAAAGATAGATAAAGCCGCAGTTACTGGGGTTTTTTCGTTTATATATAATGGTATAAATATTACCATAAAGTTTGAAGAACATATTGATTATAGTCGTGTTGGAATCAGAGAGCATATAAAAAATATATCTAAAAATTATGATAAAATTTTTGTACTAATAGAATATAATAGTAGAAATTTAGATATTGAATCATTTAATAATGTTGAAATTTTATATTTTAAAGTAGATGAAAATTACCATGAATCTCAATCATATATTGAAGATTTTTTATCAAAATTTAGAATAATATCAAGCGCATCTATAAATTTTAAACATTTAAACTTTTATCACGAACCAATAATAAATTTATTTGCATTTTATTATCAATTTGGTTTTAATCATGTATCTTTTAATAAATTAAATGTAGATAAGCAAAATTTAATGGGGTTATATTATATTCCAAAATATAAAAATGTTAGGGATATAATGTATAACGAGATGTGTGATATATTTAAAAATAATGAATTGGATTCGCCAACTATATATGATACAAACGTAGATAAACCACAATTAATTGCAAAATATTTAGAATTAAATAATGGAAATTGGGGATTGAATCATGCAGCAATGTATTCGGATTATTTATCATCAGTTTGTGCATTTATCTTTGATACATTAAATCATGTATCTGTTCAAGGACCAGCTGATGGAACAAACAGATATTATATAAATGAGAAAGCTTTGAAAGCTATACTGTTTTCAAAATTAAATATTCCATTTATAATAGATACA
>Ga0208133_1000301_pt1 | contig 19778 bp, 36 predicted proteins | sample ColrivemetaGS535_FD_187595 | JGI IMG/M metagenome (GOLD analysis project Ga0208133, IMG submission 187595) | Estuarine microbial communities from the Columbia River estuary, USA - metaG S.535 (SPAdes) (version 2) | ecosystem: Environmental > Aquatic > Marine > Intertidal zone > Estuary | place... | reverse complement strand
AGAATAGGATAATTATGGCATACGGTGCAAAATACAGATTAGAATTTTCAGATGTTCAAGGCAATCAGCGCAAAATAGAGATCTTAAAAAAAGATTATAACAGCACCGTTTTTCCTATGATCTGTGATGGCGAACCCATGACAATTGAATGGAAAGCAGATGATGATATTTATGAGCCATTGGTAGGTTCATCAGCTACATTAAATCTAAAGGTAACTAATGATGTTACTTATGACAATTTCTTTGAGTACGATGAAAGGGAATATAAACTAATTCTTTATTATCAAGAATCAGTTGGTGTTTGGTCAATTTATTGGGCCGGTTTTATTACCAATGATGTTTATCAAGAGGCCATTATTACACCACCATACAACATTGAATTAACAGCCATTGATGGATTAGGTCAATTAAAAGGATTTAATACATGGTTGCCGGATACATTAGATGAATCCAAAAACACATTTTTATGGGAATTTATTTACCAGAATTTGGCACAATTAGGATTGGATTTTGATATTTGGATTTCAAATGATATTAGATCGGGTATATCTGGCAATTGGTCGAATATTTATGAGGATTTATTGATCAAAACAAATGCGTATATCACAAAAGACAATGATATTTTAGATGCAAAAAAGGTTTTAAGATCTATTATGATTGCCACCAATGTCAAGATTTTTCAAAGTTATGGCCGGTGGTACATTGTTAATTGTTCATCTTATGGTGATCAAAGAATCATAGAAGGAATACAAAGTGGTGCATTGGTAGGTAATGCAATTCTACCTGCTAAACAGGCATATTTAAACGGTGGATCAGAGGACATTAAATTTTACATTTATAATTCATCAGGCACCAATTTAAGTAACACTACAGCCAATTATTTAAGAACTATTAAAAGCCAATTAACACCACGAAATTCTAATATGGTTAGATCTGTAAAGAGGCCATTGAAAAAATATGAAATGACTGTTAATTTGGAAAATAAACAGGCTTATGCTAATTATAATGCAGGATTTGAATTTGATTTGCAGTATTGGAATGCAGGTGCCGGAGTTACATTAACTGTGGGATCAGATTTTTCAGCCAATGGTGCTAATTCAGTTAGTTTTACAAATTACCAATCATCTGGGGGATACACACCAAGCACAGCCATTACCTGTCAAACATTTAATGTTTCATCAAATCAGTTAACATTAAATTTTAATATGGATGTCGGGTTTGATAATTACAATTATGATGGGGATACTACATTCACCTACAAAATAGCTTATTATGTAAGGGGAGGCACAGCAGGATCAGCCTATTTTAATGCCACCACTAATGCGTGGGTAGTTACCGGAAGTATTATTTGGAATGAGGTTACAGTAGAATGCCAATCATTTGAATTTAGAAATATAAATCAAGTGTTGCCATCTTTAGCAGTATATGGGGATTTATTAGTAGGTATTGCCATACCTTATTACACAGGATTTGGATTTAATAAAACCTATATTGATAATGTAGGATTAATACAAAATGCCATAGGTGCATCAAGGTTTAAAGATGTTACATATTCGGGTACATTATATAATAATAACAAAAGTGATTTATTGGAACATGATGACATCTATAATTATAATTCAGATGTAAATGATCTACAAAATGACAGCATTTTATATAATGCTAAATATGGTTTGTTTTTTGGCCTTAAAAGGGCGCAGGATACAACATCACAAAAGATGGAACAGATCGTAATCCAACAAAGATTGAACGATTTTAGAGCATTTTTAAAAAGTTATGAGGGTGATTTTAGTATCAATGGTAGCAATTTTATGCTGTCAATGGCTAATAAAGTTTACATTAAATTTGATACATTTACCGAAACAGATTCGGCCATCATGGATTCCATGAAATTTTCGGTTAAATCTAATATTTACAGTATTATTTGCCACATACCGGATAATTATACGGATGTTTCGCATCAATACAGGGTTATTTTTCAAGTTTAGATTAGTAGTTTGTTTTCATAGTAAATAGGTTGTGTTTGTGTAAATGGCCCGATTTTTAATCGGGTTGTTTATTGGTTAGGTTGGGATGCAAAAAGATCATTAACATTGTTAGTGGTCTTTTTTGTTAATTTACAAATGTGATTTGTATTTGTTTAATTGACTAATTTTGAAAAAAACTAATCATGAGTAAAGAGGAAAAATATAATATTATCCGAGATCATTTTTTCAAATCACATCTAAATTTAAGCAGCTTTCATAAGGAACATTTCCAAGATTATGGCTATAAAAGTCCTAAAATGTTAAAGGATGCCATGATCAATAACAATATTACGTTAAGGGCCAAGAATGAATTTATATTAGGGCAGAATTATAAACAAAGTGGCGATTATAAAAACTACAATTTAGATAGTTTAGAGAATTTTGGAATAGCTGAATCTATAGGTAAAGATCATTTACCTTTCTATTTGCCAGAGAAATTTAAAAAGGTTGGTATTTTATCAGACATCCATGTGCCATTCCACCATTTAGAATCATTGACCTGTGCTATTAAGTATTTAAAGGATCAGCAAATTGATTGCCTGTATCTTAATGGGGACATTTTTGATGTATACAGCCTAAGTATGCACCAGAAGGAGCCAGATCTCAGAAATTTCCCATTAGAGGTAGAAATGTGCCGAGAATTTATGCAAAAGATTAGGGATATTTTTAAGCATATTCCGATCTATTTTAAATTAGGAAATCATGAGAACCGGTATGCCAGAATCCTACAGAATCAAGCAGAGGAATTCGCACAAATCCATGATCTACAATTTGAGATATTTTTCCATCTGGAAAGGTTGGGTTATAACATGGTGCAAGATTGGCAAGGGTGCTACATGGGTGATTTGTTGGTACTACATGGCCATGAATTATATGGATCCGGTGGCGCTAATCCTGCGCAAAATTTAATGAATAAAATAATGTGTAATGCGTTAATGGGCCATGTCCATAAAACAAGTTTTGCCATGAAGAAAACAGGATTTAAAGAGTACATAAAAACATATACCACAGGATGTTTGACATATACATCACCAAAATATATGGTAATGGCCCAACATAATCAAGGTTTTGCCATTGTAGAAATTGAAAATGGCAAAAGCAATGTGCATAACATGATTATAAAAGATGGAAAAGTTTTGTAAATTCGTTTATTCATAATGGTTTATAGGGTTAAAAAAGCAAAAGAGCATCTAATTTTAGGTGCTTTTTTCTTATATTTAAATTATTCATGGGTAATTATTGATTTATTTTTTAAAAAAGTTTTAAAATGTTTTGGAAATATCAAATAAGGCAGTACATTTACATCACACAACACATAAACCATGAAAAAAATCATTAATTACATCACAGATTTCCACCATCAGGATCCAGAGGGATTATATGGTGGCATTGCCATTTACACATTTTTTTATTTATTATTGTTCCACATCCTACCAATTATCAAACCATGAAAAATGAAGAATCGTTTATTTTGAAAATGAAATTTCGTGATGATGCCGGATATTATACGGTGATCAAAGAGTTTTACACCTTTAATGAGGCGCAGTCTTTTTTAGATAAAGAATGGCGCATATTTAGGGGCCGGTTAATACAAATCATGGATATACCGGATCCAATCCAATCTAATCAAATCAATCATGCGTAAAGTAAAGCAGTACGAAATCAATCAAATGGTGGCAGATAATCTAAATAAAATGGGTTATTTGCCACATAGTGCAAGGGAGTTTAAACCCCATAATATACAGAGTATTATTAGCCGAAAGGTAAATGATCCTGTGATCAATGCAGAAATAGAAAAAGTTATTAACATCCTAAACCAAACCAATAAGTAAAATGAATGCAAAAAATGATTTGGCCATTATACAGGCCGAAGTCCAAGCACCAAAGAATAAGTTTAATTCTTTTGGTAAGTATGCGTACAGGTCAGCTGAAAACATTATAGAAGCTGTTAAGCCGATTATAAATCCCAAGGGATACCATTTGATCCTATCCGATGAAATGGTGATCATAGGCGAGAGATATTACATTAAAGCCACAGCCACCATCAGCAATGGCGAGCAATCCTACAGCGCCACATCTTATGCCAGAGAACCAGAAGAAAAAAAGGGCATGGATTCTGCGCAGATTTCTGGAACGACAGGCAGTTATTCACGAAAGTATGCGTTAAATGGATTATTTGCATTGGATGATAATAAAGATTCTGATGCAACATCTACAGAAACCAAACCTAATGTAGTAGTGGCAGAAATTACTTTAACCAAAGATGAGGAAACTGAATTAATTAATTCATTAAATACCTGTACTGAATTAGGCCATGTTAAAGAATTATGGAATAATTTGGATTCTAAATATCAAGCAATTAATCATGTAAAAAAATTAGTAACTAACCGTAAAAATCAATTATTATGAAAAATGAATTAACATTAAAACCATCCATGATCATAAACATGGATAAGCAAGAAATCATTCATCAGGCGCAAGTTATGGTGGATGAATTTGATGTATCTTTAAAAGATCCATTGGTGCAATTGGCCATCATATCTAAATTTCAGATTTTATTTGAAACGGTAGATAAGGGAATCAAGCAGAAATCAATTGATGAACTGCATAAATTAGGTGGTAAACACAATGTGCATGGGGTTGAATTTGCCATAGCAGAGGTTGGCACATCGTATGATTACACAGCCACTAAAAAATGGAATGATTTAGAGGATCAAATTAGTTTCCTTAAAAGGCAACAAAAAGAAATAGAGGGATTCTGTAAGGCCATCACCAATTTTACCACAACAGTGGATCCGGACACAGGTGAGGCACACGAATTTTATCCGGCATCAAAAAAATCTACAACATCAATTAAAAAAACAGTTAAATAATTATGGGACAATTAACAAACATTAGCATCAATCTAAATAAGGTTGACAAGTCAAGATTAACCAAAGACAAAAACGGCAATTTATGGCTAAATTTATCAGGATTTGTGAATGAAATCCCAGATGACTATGGTAATAATGGATTTATTACCCAAAGCCAAACCAAAGAAGAAAGGGAAGGTGGCCAAAAGTTGCCCATTTTAGGCAATTTTAAACTGCCAATGGCAAATCCTACCAAAGTACATAAAGAAATTAATCCTAAAGTAAATATGGTGCCAACAAAAGCACCACAGCCAATGGATTTAGATGATGATTTACCATTTTAAACTATGGCCGGCAGAAATGTCGGCCTTTATTATTTAATTATGCGAAAAATTGTAGGTCAATACACGACAAGGCATGGCGAATTAAGAGCCATTTATTCGGTAGCAAATTCTATTTTTAAACATAAGGACATAGAATTGGGAGGTAAATTTGATATTCAATATAAATTAGGTAATAAAGATGCCTATCTATCTGGAGTTTTAGAACTTGCCACCGAAGGAAATCGTACATTATTTTTTAAAACAAACGAAGGGAAATCCATAGGGATTCCTATAATGTCAATCGTTAAATACATAAGAAAATGAAAAAAAATGAATTAGGGTACACCTTTAATGAGGTGTTTGCGCACATTGATAAGCAGCTTAAATTAAACTATATTAAGTTAGGTTATGTCGGCATTGCACAGGATCAAGATTGAAGAAATACGAAATCTTGAATTAATAGAAGAAATTACGCAAGTCGTTTTGAAATATAAACGAAGTGGCATCCTTCCAAATGATGCTAAAATTGAGGAAAAATCGTTATTAATTTACCTTAATAACCGGTATTCAATTTATAATAAATACACAGCGATAAATAATAATAAATACACACACATTGATGATCATTTAGGAATATGATATTTAACTTTAATTTTAACCCATTAGTAAAGATTTTGTTAGTGATTACATTTGTAGCTGTCTTTTTAAAGCTAACAGGTGTATTCAATTATTCATGGTTTGAATCCATGATCCCTGCTATGGTATTGGTAGGATGTGAATTTTATATTTTTGTATTAGTCTTTTTCTTTTTACGCAAATGAAAACATTCCAACAGTACGATCAAGAACATCCAGAGATTTATGCAGTTTATAAAAATGTTGCAGAGGAATTTATTAAAAAAGGTATAATTAAGATGGGATCTAAACGAATAGTTGAAGAAATCCGGTGGCACAAAAGGATAAAAACCAACGAATACTATAAGATCAGCAATAATTACACAGCTTATTATGCAAGAAAATTTGTTAATGATCATCCACAATATGCAGGGTTTTTTAACTTTATGCCATTGCGATCATCAAATAAATAGTATATTTGTAAACTTTAGCGATCTCACAACATAGCTACAAACGGTCTTAAAGGCCATCATTATTGAACCCAAGGTGAGATCTGGGGGATTTAATTGATGGTCTTTTTTATTATGAAGAAAATAAGAATAAAAAACAGGTATGGAACGGTACCAAATGCGCTACTAAACAGCGATCAAATATCGTTTAAAGCCAAGGGCATCTATGCCTACATACAATCAAAACCGGATGATTGGGATTTTTCTGTGGAACGAATTTCAAGCCAAGTAAAGGAAGGAAAACCAAGCATTGCAGCTGCACTAAAAGAGTTAGAAAATGCAGGTTATTTATCACGAATCCGGTACCAAGCAGAGTTTGGATATTGGGTTTCAGAGTATGTACTGCATGAATTTCCTATAAAGGAATCCCTACATACAGGAATTCCTATGCAGGAAAATCCTATAGCAGGAAAACCCGTAAATATTAGTAATAAAGATTTAAGTAATAAAGAGTATATATATAATAATATAAGTAAGAAAGATAAGGACATTGATCAAATTTTATCTAATAGAGATCTAATTTTTGAAAGATGGTTTGACTATAAAAGAGAAAAAAAACAATCTTATAAACCTATAGGAAAACAGGCATTAATTAAGACATGGGAATCGGCAACAGATGATCAATTAGAAAAAGCCATTGATCATTCAATATCCAATAATTGGAATGGAATTTTTGCTAAAAAAGAAGAAATTAATAATATTACAAAAGGCAAGCACCAAACCAATTTAGAAAACATAGAATTAGCACGACAACAAATCCAAAAACTACATGAAAACGGAACTTATAAAAATCCATTCGCCATCGGCGATTAATATTAGCAATCTGCAAAACAAAATAGTACAAGCACAGGCATCTACAAAATTGATGCTAATGCTACCAAGTGAAAAAACAGATTTAGCCACACAGATTTGGGCCATTGCAAAAATGAAATTATCATTAAGATCAGAGAATCAAAATGAGGACATGGCGCAAATAGTAATTTTAACTGATGATCTGGAATTGTTCGGAAATCTAACAAAAGATGAAATTATGATCGGTTTAAAAATGGGGTTAAACGGTGAATTTTTAAATAAAGATCAGCAGGTATTTTTTAATTCATCCAATTTTGTTCAATGGATCCGTAAATACATAGAACGCAAACAGGTAGAATTGTCAGAGCTTGCAAAGTTGCCAAAAATGGAAACTATTAAACCGGTACCATCAGATCATGAATTAAAAATCATGGCCATTAATAATGCGAATGATCATGCAGATCTAATGGTCAAAATGGGCAAAGATTTTAAATGGATTGCCGGTGGATTATATCAGCTTTATGATTATTTGGTAAAATTTGGTCTTTATGAATGTCCAGAATCGGATAAAAATCGTATCAAATCGAAAAATTATGTACCATCTTTAAGCGAAATTGAACTTGATGCGACATATAAAAGCGCTTATTATAAAGAATTTATACAATCCATGGTAAATATGGATGTTAGATTTGATCAAAATGGTCAATTATTTTAAACTAAAAACCTAATCAATGAAAAAAGTTATCAGCATTATTGCCATTACAGGCATTATTTATTTTTTATATCCTAAAAATGAACCGGTTAAAGCAGTAAATTTCAAACCAAATAGAGATTTTGGAATCATTACGCATGAGGATATTTATACCGATAATATGGAAAAAGGTAAATACACAAAACATGGTAGATTAATTACTAAACAAAGTGGTAATTCGGAAAATCCGAATAGCCAAAACAATTTAAACCAATAAGACAATGACACCAGAAGACAAAGCGCTGCAATTATTAGACAGATTTAAATTTGATTTTACAAATGATATTAGCCAACAAAAACAAGGCGCAATAATGTGCGTATATGAAATAATTGATTTACAAATATCAAATATGAAAGACATCACCTATTGGCAAGAAGTTGTATTTCATTTGTATTCTATTGGAACAGGTGAATTAGAAGCCAAAGCAGATAGGTTTGATTTAAACGCATAACTTTAAAAATAATTGACAAATTAAACGCATAACTTTAAAGATAATTAATGTTATTGTCGGGAAAATCCATCATTAATGACACAATTGACAGATAATGATGGTAAAAGTTAACTAATTAGGTAACAAAATGAGGGTAAAAATTACCCCTATGTTTTAAACAAAGGTAAATAAACAAATTATGGAAAATCAAGGTAAAAAAGTATCATCAGCAGATTTAAGCGCTGAAATTAATTATTGGTCTATATTGGCCATTACAATACTTTTAATTTATATGGCAATATGAACAAGATCATACATCCGTTTTTTGTTGTTTTGATCACTGCGTTTATAATAATATTAACAGCTGTGATTAGCGCCATAGAAATTCCAATGGCTAAAAAAAAAATTGTAGATAGTGAAATCTATGATCATGCAGGATTTATTAAATTTATGGATAAGCATAAACCATAATCAACATGAAAAAAGAAGAACATCACCTGCAAGTGATCCTATGTCAGTATTTAGATTGGAATGGCTATGACTTTTTTAGCATTCCCAATGGTGGGTTAAGACATCCAAGGGTAGGAAACGCATTAAAAGCCGAAGGATTAAAAGCCGGCGCAGCTGATCTGTTTATCGTTTTGGCTAATAATACACACCATGGCCTGTTCATTGAAGTTAAGTTTGCCGATGGTAAGCAACAGCCAAACCAAAAGAGATTTCAATTAATGGTAGAACACCATGGATATTGCTACAAAATAGTGAGATCATTGGATGATCTAATTGATGTTTTAAGGATCTTTAAATCAGATCCAATTATAGATCTGTATCAAGCCGGATACAGATCTGGATACATTGATGGTAAGCTACAGGAACAAATATTAAGATGAAACCTAATTATCAAGCTGCGTGGGATTGGGGCCATCAGTATTTATTATCAAATGAATCAATAGATATTCAGCTAACAGGGTGGGAATACATTACCAATTCAAGAATATTTGTGGCAGTTACTATGGATCGTTTAAACAGCCATTGCCCACAGGATAGGAAAATGGCTTTTATAAGATTACAAAAATTTAAAAACCTAATCAATGAGTTACGACAAAAAGAAAAACAAAATTAGACAATTGACATATTTTGCATTATGCCAAAATTTGCTTGATTTTATTGATGGTGGATGGATTGGACATCCTGCCAATAAACAGTCTGTTAAATCAGCTACAAACCATTTGATTAAAGAATTAGAAAGGGCCAACAAAACATTATTTCCACCGGAGAAATCAGGTGATGAATTATTACAAGCATTAGACACATTTCAAAATGCCTGTACTGCCATGGAATCTTTTTTTATTTTAGGAATGGAAATGGATACAATGGACAAAATCCACAAAGATTCACTAAATACCCAAATAAATATTCTGCTAAAATCATACGGTGTAGATTGTTGGGAGAAACCTATGTCGAACCTATGGAAATAGTTTTTACATTTGTACAGCTGTTGGGTGAGGAATAACAGCAGGTACAAAAGCACTTATTAACCTAAACAATATAAAATGAATTACAATGATCAGCCAGATATGGTGAATAAACCACCACATTATCAGACTATAACAGGGCCACAGCCAATAGATATAATAGAACAGTTTAATTTGTCGTTTCATACCGGTAATGCCATCAAATACATATTAAGGGCAAACAGGAAAGGCAATGAAAGAGAGGATTTAGAAAAAGCCATTTGGTATTTAAAAAGACACATAAATAATAAATTATGACATATTTCGGAGTTAAAACAACAAGGCACACTATAGAAGTCCTGCCATCAATTCGCATTAATCTGCCTAAAAAGAACAGAAATGATTTAATAGTTATTTCATGGATCATGTGGGAAATTGTAATTGGTTATGATCGTTAATGGATAGGCTGATTATAGAATCAATCTTTTTTGGTGGCATAATACTTGCATTTATAATATTTATGATTTACATGATCATAGAAGAAAAAAATAAATAATGATTGAGGAAGTAAACATCAAGCTGATTATCCCTAATCCATCCAATCCAAGGATTATTAAGGATACCAAATTTGCTAAATTGGTTAAATCTATAAAGGATTTTCCCGAAATGTTAGCGCTACGGCCCATTGTTGTGGATGAATATATGATCGTATTAGGTGGAAATATGCGATTAAAAGCCTGCATTGAAGCCGGATTGAAAAGGGTGCCGGTTATTAAAGCATCCATGCTAACAGCTGATCAGCAAAAGGAATTTATAATTAAAGATAATGTTGGTTATGGTGAATGGGATTGGGATATATTAGCCAATCAATGGGATGAACACCTGTTAAATGATTGGGGTTTAGATGTGCCGGTGTTTGAACCGACATTGGAACCGGAGCCAGAGGAATCACCGGTGGAATTATTCTTAATTGAGTTGACATTTAACGATGAAGAATCAAGGCAGAAAGCATACACAGAATTGATTGAAAAGGGTTATAATGTAAGATTAAGCAAATGAGGAGGCCAAAAGCAACAGCAGGGAATAAAAAGCGAATGATCCAAGCATTGGAAAAATCGTTGGGGATTGTTACCACAGCTGCAAAGTTGGTAGGTATTGAACGCACCACACATTACCTATGGATGAACACAGATCCTGTATATAAACAACAGGTAGAGGAAATAAATGATATTGCTTTAGATTTATCAGAATCAAAGCTACACAGCCAGATCATGAAAGAAAACATAGTGGCGATCATATTCCATTTAAAGACTAAAGGTAAGGGGAGGGGTTATGTGGAGAGAACAGAAATCAAACACGAAACAGGTGTGGAATCATCAATCATAGAATGGACACCGGCAAAGATCGAAAACGAGTAGTACAGGAATGCAATGTACAATTTTACCAAACATTAAACAGCAAGGCAAGAATCAAGGTACATCAAGGTGGCACCAGATCCGGTAAGACTTATGCTATTTGTCAATACCTAATCTACAAGCTAACAAGCACCACAAAACCATTGGTGATAAGTATTGTGCGCAAGACATTGCCGGCCATCAAAGGATCAGTGCAAAGGGATTTTATGGAAATTCTTGATAAGTTAGGAATCTTATTTTTAGGCAATCACAATAAATCAGAAAACACATACACATACGGCCATCATACAGTGGAGTTTTTATCCGTAGATGAACCACAAAAGATTAGGGGCCGAAAACGTAATATTTGCTATATCAATGAGGGGAATGAATTAGATTATGAGGATTACAGGCAGTTATTAATGAGAACAGAGGATGAAATGATCATAGATTTTAACCCATCAGATCCCATACATTGGATCTATGATGAGGTAATTGATCGTGAGGATTGCGAAACATGGATCACTACATATCAAGATAATAAGTTTTTACCTGCTGAATTAGTAGCAGAAATTGAGAGATTAAAGGAAAGAGATCCGGATTATTGGCGAGTGTATGGTGAAGGTAAAAGGGCAGTATTTTCTGAAAGGCAGATATTTCCTAAATGGAAACAGATACCTAAAGATAATTTTCCGGAATTTGATGAAATATTCTATGGATTGGATTTTGGGTATGCACAGGATCCTACAGCCATAGTCCAGATAGCCAAAGTAAAAGATCGGTTATATCTGCATGAGGTTTGCTATAAAAAAGGAATGACAAACAGGGACATTGCAGAGTTTATAAAGTCCAATGGCTATGATCAGGATTTATTTTATTGCGATTCAGCAGAACCTAAATCAATTGAGGAATTAAGGCAGATGGATATTTTAGCCAAAGGGGCAGTAAAAGGCACCGGATCAATAAACGCAGGCATAAGTTTATTAAAGGAATTTGATGTGTTTTATAGCTTTGAAAGCAAGAATTTACACAATGAATTTCAATTCTATTTTTGGGAACAGCTTAAAGATGGAACAATTATAAATAAACCCATTGACAAACAAAACCATTTAATGGATGCGATCAGGTATGGTGTTTACTCAAAGTATAAAAATAGGAATGATTTTTTTGTAATTTAATTGATTATTTTTGACAAAAAAAAGCGTATAACATGGCAGGCATAGTAGATACATTTAGACAATCAATCATCAAAGCATTAGGGGGAACAGATCCGGCATATAATAAATTATTGTACCAATGGTTAGGCACAAGCATTATCATGCAAGAGGAAAACGATCAATCATTCATCGTTAATGGATACCAGAGAAATGCCACAGTGTATTCTATTATTAACCTGATCACCAAGGCAGCGACAACAATACCTTTTCAGATCTATGAAGTAAATGACAAAGGTACAGCCAAGCAATATAAAGCCATGACATCTGGTATCATGGATGGTGGTGCAATGTATAAAGCTAATGTGCTACGCAAAAGAGCATTTACACAGATCACAGATAGTCCATTAGAAGCATTATTAAATAGGCCAAATCCGGAGCAATCATTTAGTACATTTTTACAGGAATTGATTGCATTTGGTAAGCTAACCGGCAACAGATACATTTATGGTATTAAGCCAACAAGTGGCCCAAACCAAGGTAAATTTGGTCAGCTGTATGTTTTGCCAAGCCAATTGGTGGAAATCGTTTCACAAGGGGTTTTAGATCCAATCAGTGGATACAGGATCCGATACAATGCCACACAGGAAATTGATCCAGAGGACATTTGCCACATTAAAGATTTTAATCCGGATTACAACAGCGCAGGATCTAACTTATATGGTCAATCACCATTGCGCGCGGGTTTACGGGTATTAACGGCAAACAATGAAGCTGTAACAACAGGTGTAAAATACCTACAGAATCAGACATCAAGGGGAATGCTAATTGATAAGGAAGGAACCATAAACCAAGTGCAAGCACAGGCATTAAAGGACAATTTTAGAAAACAATATCAGGGTACCAATAATGCCGGTGATGTGATTGTATCATCAAAGGATTTATCATGGGTAAATTTTGGATTAAGCGCAGCAGATTTATCATTAATTGAGCAGTACAATGGAACCGTAAAAGATCTATGTAATATTTATAACATACCGGTGCAATTGCTTAATAATACTGATTCATCTACCTACAATAACATGAAGGAGGCAAAAAAGGCCATGTATCAAAATGCAGTAATCCCAGAACTAATTAAAATTAGGGATGAATTAAACCGGTGGTTAGTGCCACAATTTGGTGCCAATCTGTATTTAGATTTTGATTTCACTATGATCAGTGAAATGCAAGAAGAAGTGGACAAATTGGTATCACAATTATCAGCGGCATGGTGGATTACACCAAATGAGAAAAGGGATGCAATGAATTATGGCAAAGATGAAGTAAATGCCTACATGAATGATTATTTTATCCCAACATCATTAGCGCCACAGAATGTTACTATAGATGCGTTGGAGAATCCAAAGGCATTAGACATTGATTATGATCTAAAATAATATGCCATTACCATCACCGAGAGTAAATGAGGATCTAAATGATTTCATTGGCAGATGTGTAATTGATCCAAATGTGGTAAATGATTTTGCTACATCTGATCAGCGATTAGCTGTTTGCAATTCTCTTTATTCGCAAGAAAAGGAAATCAAGGCAGCCAAAGAAAATTACACAGCTAAATTTAGTGAGCAATTAACCAAGGCAGAAAGATCATCAGTAAAGGATTTTTATAAGTTTTATAATGATCAATACGATCAAGCATCTGCCATGTTTATCAGACAGGGGGCATTATCGGCCACAGATGTATCAGTATTTTTTAAGGAAAATGATTTGATCAATATGTACACAGAAATGTACAGTAAAATTGGTTTACATTTTGCTTTATGGTACTACAAGAATGTGGATAAATTACTAAATAAGGCAAGCGATTTAGATAATTTAATGTCTATTTGGAGCAAATCATTTGCATTTGTAGGTCAACAAGTAGGTGCGCAGAGGGTTACATTAGTCAGTGGCACAGCTAAAAACACATTAATTGCAGTTACTCAAAAGCTAATGTCTGATCCTGCATTCATGAATCAAGGCGAAAAAGTGAAAGCCAAGATGCTTAAAACGCAGTTTAACAGGTATTCAACATATCAAGCAAAGCGATTAGTAAGGACAGAGGCCACAAATGCTGCTAATTATGCCACCATTGTTTCTGCTCAAAGTGTATTTGATGGCAGGGATCTAATGAAAACATGGCACACATCATTAGATGGGAGAGAAAGAGCAAGCCATGGCGCAGCCAATGGGCAAACGGTACCTAATGCCGGTAAATTTTCTGTACAAGGTCAATTCCTTAAATGGGCAGGGGATCCGGCAGGATCAGCAAGTAATGTAATCAATTGCAGATGTGGTGTTAGTGTATTTCCAAAACCTAATGCCCAGACTACAGGAGAAAACATTACAGATATTGGATTTGGAGTTGCACAGGCACAGGTACAAAGCGCAATTACAGAAGCATTAATTACACCAGAGGTTGCTACAACAATTGCAGTTGAGGCACAGCAAGTTAATTTACAATCACAAAAGGAATTAATGAGGCCAGATAATTGGGATGAATTTGCGCCTAAATCAGTATATTTAAATGATGATTATTTATCTTTGTTAACTAAAAAACCAACATTAACTAATTCTACAGCAAGTGAGGCAAATATATTTACTGCTGAAATTTATATAAAAAAATCAAGATTTACAGATAAAAGTATAGGTAGAGTTTTAGCGCATGAGGTAGGCCATGTAATTCATTACCAACAAAAATGGGTAACTTATACAGAAATTAATCCATTAATTACATCATTAATGGACAAACAAGCTAAAAGATTTGGTATGTCTTTGCGTGGAGCAGATCGTAGGCAATTACTTTATGAAACAAATAAAAAAATAAATAGTTCTTATACTTTTAGAAATAAATTTCCTGATTTAAATGATGATGAATTTAATAGTTTAATAGGGGGGATGGCTGATTATTTTGGGGCATTAACTAAAAATAGTATAGGATTTGGGCATCAAGATAAATATTATAAAGGGATATACGGCAAAAATTTTCAAGCATTTGAAATAATGGCCCATGCTTTTGAAAATAAATATTTTACAAATCCATTATTTGAATTAATGTTTCCTGTAGAATATAAAGAATCAATACAATTACTTGATGAATTAATTTTAAATATAAAATAATGGAAGAACTTTTTAAATTAGTTGAAGAATATATGGTTTTGCATCCAAATGCTGAAAATCCATTAAATTATTTTAATGCTTTAGAATTTAATGATTTGTTGGAAGCTCTAAAAAATGCTAATGGCAAAGTAATAAATCTAATTGATACTGATAAATATGGTTATGTGGATGGTGGCAGATTAGCATAATTAAATTTTAACTTTTGATTTTTGATTAACTATTTAACTAATTTTGAGAAAAAGTAAAACGATATGATTTTCAAACAAACATCCATAGGATTAGAGGATATTGATGAATCAAACGGCATTGTTAAAGGCTATGGATCAGTGTTTAATAATATCGATTCAGACAATGACATTATTTTAGCCGGTGCATACACCAAGACATTAAACGAAAACGGTTCAAGGGTGCGTTATTGCAATCAGCACCGTATAGATCAGCCATTAGGAAAGTTTACGGAATTGCGTGAGGATGGAAATGGTTTATATTTTGTCGCTGAAATACCTATGACAAGAATGGGCCAAGATATTTTGTTATTGATGAAAAATGGGGTGATCAATGAGAACTCTGTGGGTATTATGCCAATAGTAAAATCATTTAGACAGGATGGTGTGCGTGAATTAAAAGAAGTAAAGCTATATGAGATTTCATGCGTTACATTAGCAGCAAATCCATTAGCAATGATTACAGATGCAAAGGGAATGATTGATCAGGATCTGTTAGGAAAGCGATTTGATATTTTGGCTAAAATGATCAAAAAAGAAAATGTATCTGATGAACTTGGATACGCAATTGAAGGTGAATTGATGAAATTGAAATCATTATTTATTGACATTACCACAGTGCCGGTACCAGATACCACATTGCCGGTAGATAAAAGTGAGGACATATCAGAAATATTTAATTATTTAAAAACAAGTATAAAAAAATAGAATATGTCAGAGGATATTAAAAAACAATTGGATGAATTAAATTCAGCCATTGACTCGAGAATCGAGAAAGCAGAGGGCCAAGCAGTTGCAAGCGCAACAGGAAAGGCTGATGAGTTATTGAAAAGTGAAATCAGAAATTTAGAAACTAAATTTACTGAAATTCATTCACGCATTGATGCTGCTGAAATTGCTGCTAAAAAGACAGCAAGTGGCGCTACAGTGAAATCATTTAAGCAAGGTTTGATCGAAGGAATCAGCAAAGGTGCTTTAGAAGGTATGGTAAATGGCAATAGTCGTTCAGCTGCATTTGAAATCAAAGCAGGTGATATGACTGTAGCTAACAACTTTACAGGTGAGGTTATTCCTGCTCAATATGTTGCAGGTATTAAGTTTGATCCTACAAGACCGGTTCATGTGCGCCAATTGTTAGCACAGGGATCTACACAATCAGAGGTGGTACGTTTTGTGCGTGAAACTGCTTATGATAACGGTGCGGCACCAATTGCACAAGGTGGATTATATCCAGAATCAGATTTTGATTTGACAGCAGAGGATGCAAACGTAAGAAAAATTGGTACTTATTTCCGTATTTCTGAAGAAATGTTGGCCGATACTGCTCAATTGACATCTTATTTGTCAGCTCGTGCGCCAGAAAAATTGTTAACTGTTGAAGATGCGCAGTTGCTTTATGGTAATGGATCAGGTCAAAACATTGAGGGTATCAATTCAATTGCTACAGCTTTTGCAGCAGGATCATTTGCAGGTGCAGTAGTTGCAGCAAATCAATTTGATGTTTTAACAGTTGCAATTAATCAATTAGCTTTGGTTAACTATACAGCTGATTATATCATGCTTTCACCAACAGATTTCACTAAAATTTTATTATTGAAATCTACAACTAATGAGTATTTAAAGGATCAAGTTTATCAAGGTTTAACACCAAATTTCTTGGGTGTACCGGTTGTAGTTAATACAGCTGTTACAGCCGGAACATATTTGGTTGGTAACTTTGCTTTAGGAACTCAAATGTGGGTGCGTGAGAATCTTGCATTAGAATTTTTCCGTGAGGATGGAATTAACGTAAGAGAAGGATTTGTAACTGTTCGTTTAACAGAAAGAATTGCATTAACTAACTATGCGCCATTGGCCTTTGTTGGTGGTACATTCTCTACTGATATTGCAGCGATCAATGACTAATTAGTCAATTAATCCAAATAGAATAATGGCACCTGATTTTCGGGTGCCATTTTCTTTTATATTTGTTCAAAAAATAAAACAATATGGGCAAAATAACAATGCTAAAAAATGTCAATGATGGTATTAACTATTATAAGGCATACGGTATTTTTGATGTTTCATCCGAGGTTGAAAAATTGTTTATATCAAAAGGATGGGCGATTAAATCATCCAAGAAAGTAGAAGAAATAGTAGAAGAAATAGAGCAAAATATTAATCCGGTTATTGATGATGAATCATTGGAAATATCCGAAAACATAGATTAACATGGCACAAGTTAAAATATTAAAGACTGTTTTAAATGGAGGCACTATGCACATTGCAGGTGAATCCTATTATTTACCAAAGGATCTTGAAAAATATTATTTAGAAAAGAAAATTGGTGTAATGGTGGAGGCAGAAACAAAGGAAATTAAAGTGGCCGAAGTTGAAACCAAAGAAGAAAAAATAGTTTACCAAACAAAAGCTATAAGCAAAAAGAAAAATGCGCCAAATAAAAATAAATAGCACTACAGGATCAGAAATTATCACCACAAGTGATGTTAAGAACTTTGTTAGGATTGATACATCTGCTGATGATGCGCTTATTGGTACTATGATTACAGCTGCAAGGATAGCAGCCGAAAATTATATGTCCAGAGATATTGTGGCTAAAACAAGAACATATTATTTACCATCAGTACGTTTTGATTTGTTAATTGATGTGCCATTTGGCCCAATAGCATCAATCCAAAGTGTTACCGGTACCATTGATAATACGGCATTGACATATAATGTATTTGGGTTAGATGATAAGATCGTAGAATTAATAGGTGATGCAGTTAATATCAAAATCAATTACACTACAGCCGGCATGAATGATGGCCTATTAAAGCAAGCATTATTAATGATGGTTAGTACTTATTATGATAATAGAACTGATTACGTTACCGGAACAATTGTGCAAGATGTACCATCATCGGCACAAAGTATTTTAAATGGGTATAAAGCAATGTTTGTATAATGGCATTAACATCAGGTGATCTAAAGCAAAGAATTATAGTTAGCAGATTAACAAAAACTGCTGATGGTTATGGTGGGTGGACATCTACCACAGCTGTGATTGGAACATATTGGTGTAGAGTTTTGGAAACATCTGGGGATATTTCAGCAAAGAATGGTATCAGATCACTTGAAACAAAAATTGAGATCATGATTAGAAGGCCAACAGCTGATCTAATTCAGAATCAAGATATATTACAGGTAGAAGGAAATGCCTCCACATACAGGATTAATTCTGGGTACCAAACCATAGAAAATTTTTGGGTTAAAATAACAGCTACCAAGATTGAAGGGTAATGGCTAAAAAGGATGGAATTACTATTAATGAAGGGGATTTAAATTCATTAAAGAAAAAAATCCAACAGTTGGGCCAATTGGCAGCACAGGAATTATCAAATGAGTTGGCTTATACAGCTGCATTTGCAGTACAGGGAATGAAAGTAGATGTTAAAAAAGATACAGGAAATTTGATGCAAAGTATCTTTTTTGAAAGGGTAGGAAAAAATAGAGTTAGCATATTTGCTAAAGCACCTTATGCGCCATACGTTGAATTTGGTACAGGTAGAAAGGTAGATTTAAGCCATTTAAAGGCATTGGGGTTTAATGATAGTTACGCAGCACAGTTTAAAGGCAAAGGGGTTAAAGATGTTGTTTTGCCTGCAAGGCCATTTTTCTTTACAAATGTTAAAAAAGAATTAAATAAATTAGAAATTAGGTTAGATAATAAAATTAAACAATTGACTAAATAATGTTAGAGGCTATCCAATTTATTCGCAAGGCGATCATTACCAGATTAACCGGAACCATTACATTAAATGCTACGGTGTTACCGGTTTTTAACAGGGTGCCAAGCACATCAGTTTACCCATACATTTATGTTTATTCAGTCAGTACTAATGAAGCTGATTTCAATCAAACAAGTTTTATTACTGAAACCTTAACAAGAATAGAAGTAGTTACAAGATTTAGTGGCGATTCGGGTGGAGAACTACAGGCTAATCAAGCAATTTCACAAATTTTACAATTAATTAGAACCAGATCAGCAGGTTATTTTGATTTGTCAGCTGATGGATTTTCTGTGTTTACCTGCGTAAATGAAGGAACTACCTATT
>Ga0208133_1000299_pt1 | contig 19959 bp, 9 predicted proteins | sample ColrivemetaGS535_FD_187595 | JGI IMG/M metagenome (GOLD analysis project Ga0208133, IMG submission 187595) | Estuarine microbial communities from the Columbia River estuary, USA - metaG S.535 (SPAdes) (version 2) | ecosystem: Environmental > Aquatic > Marine > Intertidal zone > Estuary | place... | reverse complement strand
CTTAAAGAATTTATCTCAAACATTAGGTTGGTCAACAAATATGTCACCAATAACTAATGATGATTTTTTATCTTCAGTGTTTGGTCAAAAAAATGTGGATAAGTCGGCGTTTAGTGGTGTTGGACAATCTCAAACACCTGATGAGTTAAACTATCAATATTATAAAAATTTAGTTCTTAATTCCGCTTATTTATTTAAATCAAAAGGAACTAGAAAATCAATTGAAACTTTAATGAGATTGATTGGGGCTCCCGATGCCTTAGTTGAATTTAATGAATATGTTTGTTTGGCTGACCAAAGAATTAATATGTCAGAATTTGACTCTCAGTACGCTAACATATCGGGAGGAACATATACTAAAACATTACCAATTATAGATGGGGGTAATACCTTTAATATACAAGGAATTCAATATTCAAGTTTTACAACAACATCAATTCTTCAAGAAGTTGATTTTACTAAAGGAGATTATCCAATTAGTGATAGTGGATACCCAATGTCACCAATTAATACAGACGCATATTTTTATCAAATGGGTGCTGGTTGGTTTGAATCAACACCTAAACATAGGTCACCTGAACAACCTGATTTAACAAATAGTGTATTTACAGGGTCAAACCCTAATTACCAAACAAAATTATCACCGTTCACTTATGGTCAAGAATATTTAAATGTTTATAAATCATTCCCATTTACTGATTTAGGTTATAACTTAAGAACAAGTATTGATAATAACAAAACTTGGGTTGATACTGAAATTGGTGATAGAATTAATTTAGATGGAGGATACGACGCATTATATAATGTTGATTCAGAAGGGTTAGTTATTAATGTTAAAAACATTGATTTATATTTAAATCCTTCTCAAGGTTTGTCTTATGATGTATGGTATATGTCAAGAGAATATAATTTCCCAATTGCTAATGAAGGGTTAGGTTATATAGCTCCAACAAGATGTAACCCTAATCCTGTTTCGTCTTATCCACATAACGGAGGTGTAGATTCAACAGTTATTAACCCTCAACCAAGAAAAGAAACATTTTTTGAATTTGCTCAAACATTTTGGAAAAACACAATTAACGTTAGAAATAGACAATACGCGACAGATGGAGGAACAAGTGGTTACCCAACATTATCATCAATATATTGGAATTATTTAGAATCAGAATCTTTAGCTGGTATTCAAAATGATAACTTTACATACAAAACAATGATTGATTATGTTGAAGGTATGGGTGATTATTGGATTAGATTAGTTGAACAAATGATACCTGCAACAACAATTTGGAACACAGGTGTCAAATTAGAAAATTCTATATTTCATAGACAAAAATTTGTTTGGAGAAGACAAAGAGGTTGTGAGTTAGTTCCAATACTTTGTAAACCTTGTAAATTTATAGGTAGTGTTTTTTTAAATGATTGTACTGTTCAGTCCACGTTATGTGATAGATATCCGGAAAACGTCTTAGAATTAGGTTTTCATATTGTGTTGGCAAAAGTAATTGATAATTTTTTAAACCCATCACCTGTAATTCAATTAGCTGCGTCGTGTGACCTTAGTAGTATTTACAGTCAATGGTTTATTGACATAAAAATAAATGGGGTTAATATTATCCAATATGTGTTTTTCAATGGCACAGGTTATAATAATTCTGGTTGTGGACCATTAATACCTTTAACAAGTATTCCTTGTGTGTCTGATTGGGAGACAGCTTTGGATTATACATTACAACAAATGCTTTCATTAGGTTATGATTATCGATATGAATATAGTGTTGGGCAAGATATGGAGACACCACCAACAAAAGTTAGAATATGGAATACTAACTGTTCATCAACACCATTATTGGATATCATTGATATAAATGTTGGGATACAATTTAATATAACTTGTGAACAATTTTAAATAAACTTTATTACACCTTATTAACAATAAATTAATGTCTTGTTTTTTATCATATAACGCTAGTATAACGGGGGATTGTACAAATACTAACTCAGGGTTGTTTACCATAAATATTTTTGGTGATGCACCTAACTATACAATACAGAGATTATCTCCAACTACAGGAACAACGGCATTAGGTCCGGGTGTTACCGCATATACGCAAAATAGTTTATCTGCGGGTACATACTCATTTAATATTATTGATAGTTGTAGTCCTAATACGGTTTTACCTGTTAATATTTATATTTCTAGTGGAACTTGTGTTTCAATTACTAATGTTGTTGATACGGTATGTGGGGCAAATAACGGTTCATTAATTGCGGAAACTAGTAATTTTTATGGGGACGCAATGTTCTCATTATATAGTGAAATTACAGGTTTAATCTCAACATTTAACCCAACAAACAATTCATATCTATTTGATAATTTATCTGTTGGGACATATTACGTCATTGCTAATGATGGTGGTGGTTGTACGGGAAAATCTGAAAGTGTTATTGTTAAAAATTCATCAAACTTAAATTTTGGTTTATATACTATTGATAATGCGGGGTGTGGGGTTAATTCGGGTAAAATATTTATTACAGGAATGACAGGTACACCACCATATACTTATTTATGGTCTAATGGTAGTACTGATGATAGTATTACAGGTCTAACTGAAGGAACTTATACTGTGACGGTTACGGATAGTAGTGATTGTTTAATTAGTAATACATCAGTTGTGTATACTATACCCCCTGTAAAATTAGGGGCAATTTATTTAACACAACCAACTTGTTTTACTGCGGATGGTGAAATTGAAATAATAATTCTTGATGGAACACCACCATTTTATTATTTAGGTTCAAATGGTGTTACGGATATTACTTTTGATAGGACAGTTGTTTTCACAGGTTTAGGTCCCGGAGGATTTACAATTCAAGTAGTTGACGCCGGTCTGTGTACATTTACGACTTCAACAACTTTATTAACACCAAAAGGTATGTCAATAATATCGGTTGATATTACAAATTCGACTTGTAATGATTTATCGGGAGTTATTGGACCTATTGTTGTTTTTGGTGGAACTTCTCCATATACGTTTACATTAACCGATTTATTAGGTAATCAAACTTCAAATACTGTTTATGAGCCAAGTTGGGTTTTTAATAATTTATCTTCGGGAACTTATAATTTAGATATTACGGATAACGGGGCTTGTTCATTTACAAGTGCGTATACAATTAATAACGTTGTAACATTTGATTTGGTTACATCAACAACTGGAACAACTTGTAATGGTAAGGATGGTTCAGTTATTTTAGTGATAACAAGTGGTGGTACTCCACCATATAGATACGAAATTGATGGTCAATCAATTAATAATGTATCGTTAACATCATATACCTTTAATAATTTATCGAGTGGTAATTATGTCGCTAGTGTTACAGATGTGTTATTATGTAAACAAATACAACCATTTACAATTAGCGAATCAAATACAATTGATTTTCACTTATTAGGTGAGGATTCCATTGATGATGATGGTTTAATAACTGCGTATATTACTAATGGGACACCACCATTTACGTTATATTTTGATGGTGATACAGTGGGGACAACAGTTATGACAATACCTGATTTGCCTCCCGGAGATTACTCAGTTAGAATTGTTGATAGTGCGGGATGTTCAAAAACAAAAAGAAAACCAATTATAGGTAGTAGAGAATTTAGTTCAACAGGGTATTATGGTGTTTGTAGTGGTAAGTTTAATGAACCTATTGAGATTTATTCAGGTCCTAAACAGTATTTAAATGAAGGATATCTTAATGTAATATCATTATATCCGGGATATACTAATTGTATTTTAACCGCTTCGACATTTGAAGCAAAAGTTACAATAGGGAATTGTGTTCAATCTAAAGTTTTTTATAATGGAACATCATTATTAGATTATCCTACAGATGGATTATGGTTTTCAGCAATAACATCATTGATAGAATCTTGTCCTCAAATTGGTTCGGGTAATGTAACAATTGACGAATTAACTAATACCATTACAGTTACAACAAATTGTGAACCGGAATCTTTACAGAATACAGATGTTTTGGTTGAAATGAGGATTGATTATGAAATTGAATGTGAGATAGGATGTCAACCAACGCCAACAATGACACCAACTAAAACTATTACTCCAACACCTACAATAACTAAAACTCCAACACATACACCGACACCGACACAAACAATAACAAAAACTCCAACATATACACCAACAAAAACAATGACACCATCACCAACATCTACAATTGGTTCAACACCACCGGTAACTCCAACAATGACTTCAACGCCAACAACAACTCCGTCATATACGCCTACTAAAACACCAACATCGACTACAACACCAACAGTTACTACAACGCCAACAATGACTAAGACGCCAACAATGACTAAGACGCCAACAATGACACAAACACCTACTCAAACAACGACAATGACACCAACACCATCATCTAAAACTATGTATTATGTGTATCAATTATGTGGTAGTATAAAAGGTGATGGTAACGTTATAATACAACCGGTTCCGGCAATTCCTGGTAATGTTGTTGGTAACGTTATTTTAAGTTTAGTTAAAAAGGAATGTTGGGAATTAATGGTTATTGGTAGTAATTTATCTCAATTAGAAAATGAGTGGGGAGGAACTACATTCTCTAATAATTATTTTACAAATGTTTATGGAACAACATTTACAGGTGATGAAATTTTAAAACCTTGTGAAGAATGTAAAGATGCGTCTATAAATATTTTAGAACCGATTGGTAATTGTCCATATAATTTAAGAAATTGGAGTGATTGTGAAAAATCGGATGCAAGTGGTGTTATATATGTTAATTCTATTATAGTATATTCATTTACATCAAACTTTGGCGCTCAAGTATTTAATGATATTTTACAAACAAATGATGGAGATGTAGTTAAAATAGTGTTAACACCTGGTGCTAATAATAACATTATTACCTTAGATGTTAATTTTAATAATAATTCACATTATACTGATACAAAAACTACTGGTGAGGGTGATATTACTTTTATATTTAGAGTTAAGTGTTCAATGAAACCTTGGCCTAGATACATAAATATTTATTCAACGTGTAAATAGTGACTCGGTAAATAAACCGTGTCCACCTTCAGGTAATCATAATCATAGAATAAAAAACCCCCAATTAAGGGGGTTATTTTTTACCATATATTTTCTTGTCTCATATGACCTAAGACACAACAATAAGCGTCTGTTTGGTCGAAGTTTTCTTTTTTGAGGGTGTTGTTCCTTGTGTATTGCCAAGTTATTTGTGGTTCTTTCTTAGCTATTAAATCCCAAATAATTTGTTTCTTATCAATATCTTTAGGAAGACCTCCGAATAATACAAATTTACCTTTGTCATTTTCTTTAACTAATTCAGGGAAGGCGAACTTACGAGAGTTGTATGTCGATATAAAGTCAGGAACCACCCCTAAAACATCATAAATTTCTTTTGTGACCAAAGTATTAAACCTTAATAGTGTTTGTACTGTATAAACGTTGTTTGAGTTTAATAAGGGTTCCTCAATGATTACTTTAGTGATACCCATATCTTTGTATTCTAAAAGTTTGGTTCTAAAAATTTCACCTTTAAGTAGTAATTCTTTTATTTTATTTTCTTCCTTTGGTTTTGGTGTTGGTGATACGTGGGTTAGTTCTAATAATTCTCTACTTTGTATGTCAAATAATGCCCATCCAATAGTTTTGGTAGAAACATCAAGCCCTAAAACTTTAGGGCTTTCTTTTAATGTTTTTTTCATATGTTTTTTTTAGAAATCAAATTTAACTAAAAACTGTTGAATACCCTGTCTTTGTACAGGAGATTGTAGCTTTGATACAATCATAAGATTGAATTTATCATCGTAAAGACCAATTTCTGAAATATATGGTGAAACACCTTGAGACCAACTTGGGTTTGATGATGTTTGAAATTCTGATTGACCAAGATTTATCTTATACCTCATTTCATAAATGGTTGCTTGAATATCTGTTTCTAATGAACCATAAAAATAATATTCATCACCAAAATTAAGGGTTTGTCCTGTTTGACCCACTGTAGGTAGTGAAATATAATTATTTAAGTTATATGTTGTTGCGGTTGTATACATATTGTTTGTTATGACAAATGTGTTACCGGTTAATCCGTTTTGTGTAATATATCCATTTATAGTTGTTGCGCTTAATTGACTTGTAAAATCAATTATTTTCCAAGCATTTGACAGTGGTCTACTTCCGTCTGTGACTAGTTGACAAATCAGTTGAAACTTATTTGCAACATAACCATCAAAAAGTGTGTTATTTGTTATTTGGTTTAAACAATTAAATTCTCCACCAAATCTAACAGCAACGTTTTGACTACCTGGTGTCCCACAATCAACGTTTGGTCCGGATATTTTTGAATAATAATTACAATGTAATGAATTAGTTGCTCCGGATGATACATTAGTTAATAAATAACTAACATACATAGTTTCGTTAGCACCTGTTAAAACGCCTTTAAACGATGAATCATCTGAACTACAACTATTTGGAACAATTAATGATGTTGTTGGTGCGGGTAATGTCCAATTACGATTTGATTTATATGATAACGCGGCGATTAATTCTTCATCATCAATAACAATTATTTTTTGGTCAGGAAATACTTTACCAACTCTATTAGGTCGTCCATTAGAGGCATTTGGGTGTGCATCCCATAAAAAATAATAACGAATACCAGGTGTGTTCATATCACTATTTTTAGTTGACTTAATATAATGAGGTTTAAAAAATGTTGACACATCACTTGTAAAGTTATCTTGAGGTGGAACAACATAGAATGTTTCCCCAACACAACAATCAGAATTTTTATGCCACATTAGCCAAGGTAAATGTAATTTAAAATTTCTAGCGTCACCTGTTATATCCTCAGCTATTGTTCCAGCAATTGGTTGTTCAAGAGCAAATTTCTCACCATAATAGAAATCGATTGATTGATTTGTATAGTGTATAATCCCAATAGATTTTTGTTCTTCAGGAGTTACATTTATTTTATTGTAAAAAGAATCGTAGTAATAAACAGATTCTTCTGTATTACCATTTAAATCAACAAAAGTTTGCCCGCTATTAGACATATAACCTAAATATTCTTTAGTTCCAATATATGATTTAGAGTTAAAAGTTTTATAACCTTGTGATGGAGAAACTGTTCCGGTCTCAATTAAACCAGCGGGATTTTCAGACCAAGGAATGTTCATATTCCAAACTTTAACATCAAACTCATCTGTATTACATATCGATTCAAAGTTAATAACATCAGTATTCCAATGTTGTGTTGGTGTTACACTATCATATAAGTTAGTCATATTTGGAGGATATACTAATGTTCTAACATATGTACATCCCGAAGCTATATATGAATAGTTAGGTGTTACCCTATCTAATGTTATAATGTTTAAACAAACGTCAACAATTCTATATGTTAATATGTTATAACAACTATTAACATTAACAAAAGTGTTTACAACAGGTGTTGGAGTACATCCTGTTGGTGTTGTAACACAACAAGTTGAGGATGGTGTTGGGGTTGGGTATATAATACAAGCATCATATGATGGTGTTGGGGTTGGCGTTGGTGTTGATGTTGGGGTAACTGATATTGGTCCTGTACTACAATAAACAGAACTACCATCAAAATATATTGTAATTAAATCACCTTTCATAGGTAACCTAACAATAGTTGAGGTACACGCAGATGAGATAATTTTAATTTGTGTCCCACCGGTAAATGTTGAAATATCAACAACATAATTGGAGTTGATGACATAGTCGGTACTAGTTAAAGCACTCCAACTAGATGGTGGTGTGGTTGTGTTACCACTAAAAAAACCTCTCATTGTTGCTCTGTTATATATTGGAGAAACAAGTGGTTCTGAAAATGGAATACCATAATCACTATTTTTTCCCGAATTAACAAAAATAGGGTATTTAACATTTTGTTTATTAGTTTGACCGGGTGCCGAATTTTGAGAATTAAAATTAGGTTCTAATATATTGTTACTGGATTGATTATAAGATGTTCCGGTTAATGTATTATAAGAAACTTCACTATCTCCAATTTGAAAATATGAAATGTTAAAATTACCTTCAGATAGTTTTTTTCTACCTGTGTCGGTTAATCTTGTGTTAATTAATGCTGATGTGTTTTTAACTATATATGCCATATTGTATAAATATTCTGTGTTTTATTATTAGTTAATTTTTATTGAACAACAATCACATCCACTAATAACCGGATTACTAATTGAGAAACTATCTGTACTATAACCAACCACACATTCTCCCGATGTTGTTTTATCAACTCTTGATGATGTACTAATTGTAATTGTATCGTTATTAGTTATTGTTAATGAACTCCAAACGTCATCAATGTTTGATTGATAAATATATTCTTTTTGACAACCTGCATTTGTATTGATGGATTCATTTTTACTGTTTGACGTGTTTGTTAATATTACTTGACTATTATTTTTATATAAAATTGTTGATGTAGTTAATATTGATGTTCCACTATTTGGTGATGAATAAAAACTATTGTTATGTATTATATCAAATACCACTGTTGCTCCATCAGGTAGTGGTGGGCTTACTATTATAGTTGTCTCATAAGAATTTACAATTGACACATTATTAATAACCGGTGTGGTATTTGTTGTATTTAAAGAAATCTCATAAGTAATGGATTGTTCCGGATTATTTAAAGTAACTGAGTTTGAATAAACATCACCCAATGAATCAACTACTGATATACTATAAATTCCACTACAAAGTTCTGTAAAAATTGGTGATGAAGAATAAGTCACACCATTATCAATTGAATAATTAAATGGGGGGTTATCTAAAGTAACGTTAAAAATAATACTACCATCACATAAACACGTTGGTTGATTCACACTAACAGGAGATAATTGTTTTCTTACTATACCACAATTACCTTCAATCGCATTAATTGATGTTAAAATTAAACTACCCGGTCCTGCACTAGTCCATTGCCAAGAACTCGGGAATGTTATTGATGATGTTAATTCTGATGTTGAAAATATTGAGTTTCCAAATATTGTTGTAGATAATAACCACTGATTTCCAACCCAATTAATTGTTGAGTTTGGGTTAAGTTCATTTTCGTCTATCCAAGTTGGTTTATTATTAGAATCTAATCCGTTATAAATAAAATGGGTGTTACTTACATTTGTTCCCCCTTTTTTAGGTGCCGATACTGATAAACAAAAATCAGAATATGTTGATATTGTTGGAGGTATTAAAGATAAGGGACTACCACAATATGTATTATAAACAACAATAGATGTAGTGTTATCCGGTACCTCAACTGTTACGCCAGCAAGTAATATTTCTATTTCAATATTTTGTGCAAGTGTTAGTTCAGGGTAAAGTAATGGGATTACTGCCGGTGGGTTTCCGTTAAGATAAATTGTGTAAGGTCCTGGAGATGTTGTTCCCGGTGTCAGTGTTATTGTATAATATTTATTCATAATTATCCGATTATATATGTTGATGATGAATATGTGACATTTCCACCTGAATATCTGTATGCTAAAATTGCGTTATTAAAATTTGTGTTAGCACTATAATTGACTATAGGTGCTGACCATATTTCAAAACTACGGGTATCTGCGGAGTTAGGTAGTCTTATTGTGTAATAACAAAGATATGAGGTATTATAAGAAGACCCCCAAATAGGTGTACTAATACCAAGATTTTTATAGTTACATATAGTACCGGAAAATGATGGTATTATTGATGGTGATGTTCCTGAATATGGGTATGTATTTGTTGACCATTGATTAGTATCAACACTTAAATAAATTGTTTGTGCCGACATAGTTTGTGTGCTGGCGGTTAAAATCGTTAGTTGTTCAAATGGGTTAGAATAATATATACCATACCACCCAAAACTTGTGTTGGCGGAGAAATATTGATTATAAAGAGTTGTTGTTCCGGTTGACGCGCTGTTAACACTTAATAAACTATTAATTTTTGATGAACAATCAATATCACAACTAGAAATAGTATAACCGGTTGTTATAGTATTTGCGGTGAGATTAAAAAAGTAATTACCACTTGACGTTATACCGGTCAATACTGTTGATGTTGGATGAATTTGGATTTGAACTCTTCCACTACTATCACCACAATTATGGGGATGAATAGGTTTAGGTAAACTCATATAAAAATATCGATAATACCCTAAATTTGTATTATTAGAACTTCCACCTTGTAAGTTAGAATAGTTAATAATATTTGTCCAAGAATTGTAATATGTTGATATTACCGTTGATGAACCTGTAATACCAAAAACTCCTCTATTAGTACCATCAGTTAATTGTTTTTTATTATAAGTTGTATCATTTGTATCGGACTGACACGAAGTAGTACCACCTCCAGGAATTGCAAGAGATGCAAAATAACAAGATTTACTATTAAAATAAAAAAGAGGGTTACTTTTATAAAGCATTTGATTATTTGAGTTTGTGTTCTCAATATCTAACCATTGATTTGTATTACTATTTGGGCTTAGCACCGCATTGGTGGTTTGGTATGGTAAATACCCCTCATTAGATGGGAAATTGTAGTATTTAAAATAATCTTCATTATGTAGAGAATTTAAAGAACAACCTGATACTGAGAATTGTACATACGTTTGACAATTACCTGTAATTCCTGTTATGGTTGAACCAATAATTTTATATGGATTAGTATACGCACAACTATTACAATTATAACTATCTAAACACGTTATAAATAAGTCCCAATCAGTGTTTGAAGTTGCAGGTATTATATCTATTTTGATTTTATCACCATTATTTACTGTTAAACCTGTTAAACAAGTTATTTTTGTAAAATAATTTGTTGTTATTGATGATTTAGAAATTAAAGATGGTGTAAATGAATTTGTATTTCCATTTAACCCAATTACGTAATTTTCTAACCCAATTATATTACCACCATAATTACTACCACTAAATGATAATTTAAATGTGTCAGGAACTGAATTACCTTTAAATCTCCAAGCCATAAATTTTGTATTTGCGGATATTACATATGTTGCAGAAACCGGTTGAGGGGTTCCTTGACTGACTGAATTAAAATTAAGGTTATGGTTATAACCACTTAACCAATATTTGGTGTTTGTGTTAGTATTATTTAAACAAGTTAATGGTTGTATGGTTGTTGTTGGTAAACAACTACCACTAAATAACACATTACCTGTTCCACCTGTATTTGAAAAAGTTAACCCACTTACAATTACTTTTTGAATGACAGGAGTATAAATACCCTCAGATAAAGGTATTGAGGATGTTCCTAAAAATGGGTGTTGAATATCATATTCTCCTGAAAAAACTGAACCAAATCCGGTTCTTTTTACTAATGTTGTTGTATCGTTTGGACCATACCAATGAATAACGTAATCTGTAATATTTTGACAAGACCCGGTTAAAAATCCACAATATAATCTTGATGTAGTTGTTGCAGAATAATTTGATAATCCTAACTTACAATTACTACATATGTTATTATCTTGAATTGATGTAGTAAAACAAAAATTTTTAATAGTATCTTTAAAATATAAGGTTGTTGTCCCTGTTGGAACTACAATAACAAAGGGGCAATTAATTAATTGATTAAGTGTTGCTGAAGAAAATGGTGTTGAATAACTATTATCCAAATAGATATTAAATGGTCCCGGTGAAGTATTATTAGTGGATATACAGGTTGATGCTGAAAATGTTGCTGGCATATGTTTTTTATGTTAAATCAAATGTGTATCCGGACATAGCGGTTGGTAAACAATTATTAATATCTTGTTCCACAATAGTTGCATTAAATGAACAATTTTTTTCAACATCAAGGTAACAAACTGTTGTCGCAGTATAATCTCCCCAATAATCTACAGTAGTTGCTGTGTATGAGCCTATACCTATACCATTTAATGCTGGTGAGACATTTCCATTATTCAACCAAGTAACAGTGTATGGAGCGGTCCCTCCAGTTATTGATACAGAAACTTCACCATCTTGAGCATCATACGATGTTGGGTTAGATATTTTACATACTACACCCATTGGTAAAATTGTTATAATTCCACATTCGTTTTTATACCCAATAATTGTTGGTGTTGTGATAACAGGTGGTTCATCACAAGGATAAATATATTCTAAACAAACATCACAATCATATGATGAAAATGTTGGAAGAGTGGCTCCGTAGTTTTTTATTTCAAATCCTAAATTTGTTGTTGAACTACCACTATATGTTACACATCCTGAATATGAACCGATGACTAAACCATACTGAGTTCCTACAGTATCGGTAAAACCAGGGAAAAGTGTGAATGGTTTTGAATTATTTGGAATCCCAAATGGTTCTAAACCTCCGCAACACGGATTAAAATAATATATTTGTGCCATTATATGAATTTTATTTTACTATAAATAATCTAAAGTTTGATTTTATTAAAATATAATTGACATTTGTTGTTAATAAATGGTGAGTTGGTTGATATTTATAGATATGAAACTTATTAATACAATATCAAATGTTGTTACAGAAGCTAAAGATGCTTATGAAAAAGCTTGTGACAAAGGTGTTCCTGAAAAAGAACTTGATAGGTTAGAAAAAAACTATTACGAATCCTTAAAACTTCTAAGGATATATGAAAATTTAGGTAAACGAGAAAATAATCTTTTACCTAAAAATTAATTCCTTAATTTTATCAACTCTTCTAAAGTATATTCATTGGCGTCAACATCCCACTCATAGAATGTGCTATCAACACCTTTATGTAAAACACCACCCGGAACACATAATACAAAATTTTCATTAGTTCTTTTTCCCGGAGACATTGGGTTCCAATATGAAACTTCCCAATCTAATCCCGCATACCAAGATGAGTTATGTGGTTGTCCGTATTGACTATCTAAATGAATTGGTAACATATTTTTTAAATCACTTACCCTCATAAACATATGTCCCGCTCTTAATGAACGTTTTTCACATAAATTACCAAACCTTGTATTTTTCCACCCAAGTTCTCCGTGTTCTTTACTCATATAACCGGTTGCAAAAAATATGTCCGGATTCTCATTTAAAATATTACAATAGGTACTCAAAGGTTCCAATAATAAATTATCTTGGTCAGTGAATTGAATGAAATCATAATCATCAATGTTAATATCATCTAACATCTGAAGAAGGGCACCTCGTTGACCTAAATTAAAACTTGACGAATATAAAGTGAATTTATCATCAATGTTTTCATTAATAACTTTTGTAACCTCGTCTTTTGAATCATCATTAGTATTGTCAACAATATACACATCATTTGAATAACCATTTTCTCTAATATCTTTAAGACAATTAATTATATTTTTAATATGATGAGGTCTTTTATATGATGTTAATAATGTAACAATTTTAACCTCTTTAGTTAGTTTTGGTAATATATTATTCTCAAAATTTTCAGTTATTTTTTCCCAACAATAATTTTCATTAACAAACTCTGAGATTTGTTGTAATTTTTGAGGATTTGTTAATGAATCATAATTTTCTTGAATAGTTTTCATTTGAAGTTTTAACATTTCAAAGTTTGGTTCACCCCAATTCCCAGTCATCCAAGGATGACCAATAACAGGAATTTCTTTTGTTGGTATTTCAAAATACATCCCTCTAACTAATTCTGTTGACCCCGGCTCTGATGTTGAAATAACCGGTAACCCACAACCCATTGCTTCTAATACTGTCATACCAAAAGTGTCTGCTCTTGATGGGTAAACGTAGACGTGGCATTCATTGTATAACTCTAAAGTTTTTTCGTGACCAACATCGGATTTATCCCAAAATATATTTGAGTTCTCATCAACATATTTTTGAACTTCATTACCACCATAGAACAACATTGCGGTATTTGATTTTAAATGTAATTCAACATTTGGGTTATTTTTATATAGTTCAGTAAACGCTCTTAATAAGTGGAAAATACCTTTTCTATCACTACATTCACCAACATATAAGAATTTAAACTTATCACCCATTACTCTTGGTTTGTATGTGAATTCATTTTTTTCTATTCCGTGAGGAAATACAAAGATTGGTTTTGTCACACCCATTTTAATCATCCTATCTTTTGATAGATTGGATGGTGTTAGGATGTAATCAATTTCTTTAGATTTTTCAACAAATCGACTATAACCACCTGTGGTATCAACTCCGGTATAAACCACTTTGATTTTAAATTCTTTTAATTCCCCAACCATATCAGGATATGCAAACATTATACCCAAATCGTGATTAATTGGTTTTTTAATTAAATTGTGGATTAACTCATTTTTGGTTTCAGTAACCCCAATAATTTCTTTACAAGAAGCATTAGTTGTTTTTAAATTCCCAAGTATTTTTTGAGATAAAATACCCATTGACGCATAATCGTCATATTTAGCTAACCACGTTAATGCTTTTTTTTTATCAATATCTTCATTTATATATTTCTGAATAAACTCATCAGTTGAAATTAAATTTAGATAATTTTTTCTATTTTGGGCAAATTTAGTATATGAATAGTACATATTATCATTAACAATCATATTTGGTGTTTTAGATTTTTGAATAACCCCAACACCCCAATCAATATCAACAACACTTGTATATATATTATTAATTTCACTTCTAACTTTAACAATTGCTTTCCACACAGTACCATTCCAAGCCATACCAGCCGGTGTTGAGTAATCATAAAAATCTTCTCTACCATAAGATATTTCAGGGGGGTTGCAATCGTGTAAAAGAATAGTCCCATTTCCACTTAAAAATTTTAAACTATTAATAATATCCCTTTCAACTTGTTCATCAATATGTAACCCGTCTATGAATATGATATCGTAGGTTGAGGTATTAATCTCGAAAAATTCATCAGAGGTCATATTAAAAGTTACCGGATAGTCACCCTCTACACCAGGGTCAACCCCGTGTTTTAATTCACATTTAATATGGTTAAGACAATCATCTGGATTCCTAACACCAATTTCTAAATAGGTTTTATAATTATGTTTACTAATTAATAAATTTATAATATCAATTCTTGTCATTACTGTGTTATTTATTTGTTTAATTTCTTCATTTTTTCTAAACTCAACTTCTTTTCCTTTTGTTGTTGAGGTAATTATATCCTCAATAACCATATCGTTTGTACATTCAAAAATATGAGATAATCTAACAATATCCTCATCATATCTAATTTTTTCAAAATTATCTCCGGATTTATTAATAACAACAAAAACTTCTTCCTCGTTTAATAAAGATTTTACATCATCATAACTTAAATCTTTTAAAACAACAACTTTATTAGTGTCTTCCTTCCATTTTTTCATTTTTAATTGGTTTAAATTTAATTGTTTAGACACAAAATCACCATCAATTAAACCAAATGATTTTCCTTGTTGATGAATAATTGGAAAATTAACAAATTGGTCATCCCAATTAAATCCAGTTTTAGTACAACTATATCCTAAATCATACCCATTAGATGTAACTCTAATAGATATATCTTCATCATCACAATAACCTAAACCATAACCCTCATTTAATAACCCAATTTTATTTAAAACGGATTTTTTTGCAATAAAACAACAACCTAATATAAACTCATCACATAGTACCGGTCCAATTAACCCATTCTTTTCATTTTCACATAATTTAAGTAATTGTTCTTCCCAATTATCATATAATACCGCATCACTATTTAAACAAAGCATATATTCGTTTTTACAAAGTTTAAATGATTCGTTAACTGCCTTTACAAAACCAATAGCCTCATCAACAATAATTAATTTAATAATTGGAGTGGACTCAGCAAATAATTTTAATTTTTGATTTCCCTGATTATCTGTACCATTAGAATATAATATAACCTCATCAATATGATTTGATGTTAATAAAGTTGTTTTAACATTTGTTATTGTGTCTTCAACATTATTATAAATTGGAACAACTAAAGAAATGTTTTTAGATTGAACTTTTTTTTTTGAGTGGTTAATATAACCTATACCCCCAAAACCTCCTTTGTGGTACGACATATTATAAAAAAGTTCTAAAATATTTTTGTCTAATAATTGAGGATACATAAATTCTACACTCTCGTATTTTTGTTTAAGTTCCGACCATAATATTGAAACAAAACAATTAAACTCTGAGTGAAATTCACTATCAAGTATATCGTGAAATCCAACAATAGAATTTTCATTTAAGAATTGTTCATATATATCAAAATCCCCTCTAACACCTTCGTAGGTATGGTCACCATCAATAAATAAGAAATCAATTTTCTTTCCGTCTAAAATCTCTCTTAACCGTTCAACTAAATAAGGATGTTTTGAATCTCCATTAATTGCAAAGAATTGTTTATTAGTTAAATTTGCTTGCTCCAAAGCGTCAGAAATAACATAAGTTCTCTCCTCAAATCCTTGCCCTCCGTGATTACCTATTGGATAATCAATACTAATAATAATTTCTGACGATGGAATTTCAAACCATCTCGCTAATGTTCCTCCGTTTGCAGTTCCAATCTCAACAATAATTTTAGGTTGATGATTCGCAACCGTTAGTTGTAGGTTTTCAATTTCTAAAGGTATTTGCATTGAACCATTTCGTCTTCTTTTGGTTTCAGGTTTTAAATAAAGTCTATCAAAAGTGTTTCTAAAAAATATTTCGTGTCTGTAAAATTCTATTGGGAAATCTTCACTAATTTTGTTCAATTTTTTTATTATAACGTCAGGTCTGTTTAATACATCCAAACCGTTATAAATTTTAGATTTAATCGTTTCTATGTTAACAATTTTTGGAGTATTATATTCTTGATGAGCGTATGTTTGTATTTTATGTTGAATTTCTTCAGGTGACACAAAAAACGAAAAATGCCATCCAGAGTTTTCTAAATGATTTGATTGGAATCTATTTTCTCTAACTGAAAAATAATCTGATAAATTAATTAATGTTTGATGATTAAAAGCGACGGTTCCATACCAATTAATTTCTAATAAATTTAATGGGGAATAGTAATATGTTGGTTGACCTAAAGATACCACTTCTAAAAATAAATCTTTAGTCATTTCTCTTAATTCATTAAATTTTGATTTGTCAGGAAATTCATCACAATCAGAATGTAAAATCATTGTTGATTGGTCTGATAATTCCATAACTTTATTGTGGACTTCACTTCTTTGCTCCCTTTCTAATTTCCAAAGGTCAGATTTAAATATATCCTCCGGAGTAACTGAAAGATTAAGATTTGTTATATCAGGGTCAAAAACCACATAATGAATCTTATCTTTATAATTTTCAAACATATTAATGTTTTGTAAGAAAGTTAAATCTTTAGGTGTTCCATTGTGAGTTTTATTACTTTCAGAAAAAACAAAATAATCAACTGAATCATATAAATAATCCAATCTCATTTTAAGAATTTCTAATTCACCACCAAATATAAATGTGTCTATTACTTTATAATTTTTATTATTTATTTTTTTTTCGTATGTCCAACAATCTTCATTAACTTTTATTTCATTTTTTCCAAAAAACTCATTTACCGCATTACTGACTTCCCAATATGGGTAATCGTGACCCGCCAACACACCACCTTTTTTAATTTTTGGAAACCACGCAGTTATGTCTTTTTTAACACTTTCATAATCGTGAGCTGCGTCAATAAAAACAAAATCTAATGAGTCATCTTCATATAATTCCGCCGCTTCCCAAGATATTTTTCTAATAGGTGTAATAATATCTTTAATTGGTTCTGTATTTTTTAAAAATTCATTATACAACCAATCTTCATCATTTAACAATTCTTCATTAAAAAAAGGGCTACTTGAATCTAAATGTTCTGTTGAACCTGAAAAAACATCAACACAATCAAATTTTATTGATTTACCTGAATTTAATATTTCAACACCCATATAAACGGCGCTTCTACCTTTCCAAACACCAACTTCAATAAAGTGTGAGTTATTTCCAAATTTTTTAACCATTGATGAATATAATTCAGGATAAGTAAACCAATTTTCCCCAATGTTATGATAATAATGTTCCATAGTTTTTTATAATATATTAATAATATCTGTTAATTGGATTAAGTCCATACATTCTTTTCTTTCGGGTTGTTGTAAATCCAACCACCATTTTCTTGATGAAAAATCTTTACCACAATCTTTCTCAATATATTTAACATTAGGGTGTTTTGCGTGGTCGTTATAAAATGGGGTTAAACAAATCCCAACCTCAGGTTTAATTGACGATGCAAAATGATGGAAGAATGTGTCGACACTAATCCATAATGAACATTCATCTATTAGTGAAGCTAATTTAGGTAATGGTTGGTCTAAAAACTTTAAATCAACCATTGGAATTTGATTATCTTTAAAAGACCCAACTTGAACAACATAGTAACCTCTTTGTTGTAGTTCATTAACTAATTTTAACCATCTGATTTCCTTCCAATTTTTATTAGAATCAATATCGTTTATTTTGGCAGCACTACTACAAATAAGAGCAATTTTTTTATCTTCGTTTTGAATCCCGTTACTTTCCCTACGTCCATTATATGTTAAAACATCAGTATTAGTTCGTTTATAACCGTACAACTCAAAAAACGCATCCACGATAGTTTTAGAATTATTTGTGGAACCTTGTTCGTAAACAAATCTTCTATAACCACCAAATAATTCATCATCCCAATGAATATGTCCCTTAAATTCTAAGTGTTCAAATACCACCGGATATTTACAACAAATGTAAAAATTTTTATGAATTTTCTCTAATAATGGTAACGCCATAACGTGGTCCCCTATTCCACCATCAAGATAAAATATTTTATCGTAAAAAATAGGATTCTCAATTTTTTTATTATATCTTACACAGTCTTCACTATCATCAACAAAATTTAGTTTAGTTTGTTTCTTTTGAGATAATAAATCAATAATAAACCATTTAACTGATTGGTATTTTGAATCCATATTTAACCCTAATAAATCTCGTTTACCACCATATAATGATTCAACGATTTTTTCATCAAAAGTGTTCAATTTAATTGACGAACAATCTTCATCCAAAATTAAAATAAACTCAGTATCACTTTTAGTTATTAATTCAACAATAGAATCTGTTTTTAATTTTTCGGTTGGGTTGGCGTTGTATTTATCAAAACTAACAATACTTTGTTTAATCTCTTCATCATCCCAAGGAATGTATCCCTTAGCGTTTAAGTTAATACAAAAATACCCTTCACTTTTAAAGTTTTTAATAATTTTTAAAAGTTTTTTTAATTTATCTTGGTTTTCTGTGTGAATAACTATTGTAATATTTGACCTACTTTTAATTCTCATATTCTATGGGGTTGCCACCCCCCTTTTTGATACCACAATTGAAGACATTTCATTTGCGTAGATTATAGACGTTTTAACATCTTTTGTTTCATAATATTTTAATATAAATGAAGATGTAAATGTATCCCCAGCTCCACTAACGTCTATCGTTTCTTGGGGGTTTGGACTCGGATAAACAATACCTTGATACATTGTCCCTTTGGGTCCCAATGTTATTAATATATTTTCCCACCTTAATAACTCTTCGTTATTTCTAAATTCTTGTTCGTTTAATTTAACAAAATCAAAACAATCAATAATGTCCTGAGTTAATTTTCTTTTTGAATCTAATATGGTGATTCCTCCCATCGTACAAAGTTCTTTTAAAAAACTATCATCTAAAAATCCTTTGTTATAATCGCTAACAATAATCACATCAAAGTATTGATTCATATTAACATCATCAATCTCCTTCACTAAATCTTCACCCTCATCAACTCGAATAAACATATGGTTACTTTTTTTATCCACATATCTTG
>Ga0208133_1000298_pt1 | contig 19976 bp, 32 predicted proteins | sample ColrivemetaGS535_FD_187595 | JGI IMG/M metagenome (GOLD analysis project Ga0208133, IMG submission 187595) | Estuarine microbial communities from the Columbia River estuary, USA - metaG S.535 (SPAdes) (version 2) | ecosystem: Environmental > Aquatic > Marine > Intertidal zone > Estuary | place... | reverse complement strand
CCCCCCTACCTGCCGTTCTGTCATGTGGTTTTTCCCTGAGATTTTGAAGGTTTTCATTTTTTTCGCCCCCAAGTTTCATGCCATGTCTTGGAGTTATGACAGCTAACACACAAAGGTTGCAGGTTTGTTTTGTGGTTTGTGCCACCTTGTTTTAAAGGTTGGATATGATCCACACAGGTGGCTGGCCCTTGGCATCCACGACACAATGGTTCTTCTCTGAGGATGGCTAACCTGATCTTCTCCCATGCCCTGCCATAGCCTCTGCGGTGTGGGCTTGGTCGGTCTGTGCGCCTTCCCTGCGCTGGTCTTGGGTTGTGCTTCTTGTGAGCATGATCTGATGGCATCATGCACCTGCTATCGTTAAATGACATTCTGCAGTTCTACCATCGCCCTTGGCATAGGTGACTACCAATCGGGTGATGTGCTGGCAGTTGTCTTCTTGAATGATTCCTATGTGCTGCAATAGATCCAGTACAGGTTTCCAGCAGTTATCTAGATCGCGATCCTTGCGCCATCCTGAACCACCAATGATCGTCATGGTTATGGCATAGGGTGGGTTTATGGTCTTGCCCTTCTTAGTCAGCATTGCCATTAACTCAGCAGCTTTGTGCCAGTCTGTATATTTCTTGGACCTATAGACTTGACCCCTGCGGGATGCCCTAAAAATGTGATTCGCAGATGGTGGTATTGGAAGCTCTAGCCTCATTCCCCCATTTTTGCCGATAATCCTTTAGATACAAAATCTCAAGGACTGGATTTGCACCTTGCCAGCTTAGCCTTGGCAGTCTGCAATTGGAACTTAAGCAATCTTCTCTCATGCCTTAGCTGTTTAATCATGGCTTTCTGTTTGCCTAATAGGATCATCATTTGGGTGGTGGTTCTGGCTTCAGATCCGCAGTAATTGCAGACACCATACCTAAGCATCCTGATCCTTAAACATCTTCTGCAAGTGCCTTCAGTGATAACTATTCTCCTACCATTTTAAAGTTTCGGGTGGGGTTAAATACTCTTGCTCAATCGTGATCCTATGAAGTCCTTCATGCCACCAGTGTTCTTTAAGTCTGTCTACAACTTCACCATGAATGGATCCAATGATCTCAACCGATATAGTCTCAGGTTTGCTTGGGTGTTCACTTTGAACCACACAAAGCACATATCGAACTTTGGTATCTAATTTGTGTGGGGTGATAATTAGCCAGGGGATTGGGTCAGTGATCAGATCACGGGTCTTAACATCCAGTCCTGGCATATCGGTGCCACCATCCGTCAGGGATTGCGATTCATGCAGGTATGCCTGCTGCTGCCAAAACTCTGAGAGATCACCATATAGCCATTCCCACAAAGCTGCTTCACCAGCTAGCCCACAGAATTGGTTATAGGTTCTGGCTTGCTCTTCACTGATACCAAACTTAGTCATCCTCTGAATATGAATCGGCCAGTTGTTTTTCTTGAACCAAAGTGATTTTGCTTCACCAATTCGCCAAAGTAAATTTGTTGTGTGTGGACCAAAATCAATTAGCATGGATTCCTTTTCCGGTTGCGGGATCCATCCCTAATCAGATTTTAGCCATATGTGCGGACTGATGAATCCACGATCATTTTGGGTGGTGATACATCCTCTGGGTTCTTGGCAAACCTTTTGGCAATCCGGTCTAGGATATCATCCAAAGGTTTGTTTCCATTGGGGCTTAAGTCATTCAGGGTTTTAGCTAAGTTGCGTTCGGATTCTTCACATGCTGCCATCTGGCGCATCCAGTCTGGATTCCTTAGTTCATAAATTTCCAAGGTCATGATATTTTTCTTACCTTCACCTGATGCAGTGCTTTTAAATGGTAAAGAGTTAATACAAATACAGCTTACCCAGCATTTAGATTTACTTGACCAGATCCCATTTTTCACATGGTTCAAGAATGGCACCAAAACCAAACCTGTGCCCCTGCACATCGAGCAATCGGAAACCTCAGGTTTAATAGTTCTGCGGTAATTCTCCCTGCGGATCCGTAAAGCCTTTTCTAATTCGTGAATGGTTTCCTCCCGTTTGAATATTTTAACCCCAGTCAAATCTTTGCTAGCTGCCAAAAGTTCTTCAGGTCCATAACCCTCTGATGCAAAGTAGGTTGACCAGGCTAAAAGCATTTTGAGTTCTCGTTCCTGATCCCATCCGTAGAAGGTGGAATGAAACTGAATCCAATCGGGCCAATCGAAATAAGGTTGGTTTGCATCGATAGTGATATTCATGGCTGAATCCTCTGTGGCATTTGAAATCCCTTGGGCATGGCTGATAAAGCTGCCTGCAGATCAGGCTTGGCTTTGCCATTGGTTTGGAAGTTTCTTGGTTGGGCTGGCCTATCTGTTTGGGTTGCCATCCATCTGGACAGGAATGATGGCATTCCCTTTGCCGTTTTTCGCTTAGATGTATTGGTCTCAGACCAAAGCTTGGCTTTTTTAATCCAATCCAAAATAGGGGCATCTGGATAGGCTTCTTGGATCTGATCAAAGAGCTTTTGAGTTAGTGACCATGTCTTGGGATTTCCTACACATGGAAAGATCATTTCAGGTTGGTAAAGTTCTGGGCTGGTTGGCTCAGAGATGGGAACCAGCTCAGAGCAGGTGTCTACCTCTCCTCTACTCTCTCTCTCCTCTTCCTCTTCCTCTTCTCTTCTCTCCTCTACTCTAGGCACTGTTTTGCACACATCTGCTTGCAGGTTGCTAGCATCTGCGTTTGTGTTGCTAGCATCAACTTCAATAATTTGAAATAAACCCTTATCCAGTAATGACTTAATACCTTTTAGACATTCAGCATCAGTAACCCTCAACACCACTGCAATATCTTCAATACTGTAAGGTATGTGTCCATCTGTATAGGTACTTGCTAAAATCCACAACATGGGGCAAAGTGACCTGCCAAACACATCTAGCCTAAGAAATGCAGGGTCCATGAGGCACCCTCTGTGCAGTTTTATCCAGGGTGGATTCCTGTTCTTGTAGTGTTGAAAGTTGGACCAGTTTTTAGGTACTAGGAATTGCATTTTTCTCTCTTTAGTTATGGGTGGGGTAATTCCCCCACCCTGTGATAAAAACCCCATTGCAAAGTTCAACCGGCCGTGTCTCACTCCCGGGTAGGATGAGATGGCCCAGTGCAATGGGATTGCTCCTTGCTAACTTGTTGTCTTACTTCCTCACACATTGTTTCGTGCATAGCTTCTGCTTCTTCCCATGTTGTGCAGCGTTCTTGTCTTTCATCAAGTTCCCCTTTTCCAAATACCATAGTTTCAAATAGTAAAGGTGGCCCATGCGCATGCCATTGATGGTCTAGACCTAGAAAAACTGTACTCACCAAGTAATTACCGATATTTGATTTTGCTACTGTGCGATCTTGGTGTTCCGGTTGGTTTAGGTAAGTCTCCCTGTCCACAAGTACGGCTTTATGTCCTTGAAGAATGTACTTTTTCATACCTGCTCCTTTAGACTGTTGGCTATTGCCAGATAAGCTGCAGCATCTTCTAGGCTGTCCTGATGATGCCCTTTAGAAAGTCGCGCGATCTTAAGCTGACACATCATGATAGCCACATCGTATGGGGTTACTTCTGATCCAAGATACTCAGACCAATAAAGAGCAATCTTGGTAAAGCTGACTACTGGTGGGTCATACTCAGCAGCTCGTTCCCTGATCAGGTCATAGCAGCGTTCAAAGAATGCGCTGATGTTTTCATGTTCATCTGGTGGTAGATGTGGGATAGGTTCGTAGGTCATGAATTAACCCTCTTGGTTGCTTGTTTTCTATCTCTTGCTGAATCTAAATGACATGATTTGCAAACAGCTTTAATCGTTGCAGTTTTGTGAATTTCTTCCATGCGTTTAAACATTTCAAATTGTTCAGGAAAACTAAATTTCTCGGATTTGCAAAAGTCAAAGTTGTTTTTAATTTCTTCTAATTGTTCATCCGAAAAAGTATCTAAAACGCTTTTGGCTATTTCTTTAAATGATGGTTCTACATGGTCAACCTCTGTGGACTTTGCTATTTCGCAAATCTCACAGATTGGATTTTTCTTTCTATATTCCAAAAGAAATGGATGTGATGCATAGCGTAAAGCCTCAACTAAAACTGAGGTTGAATCTTTTTTATAAATGCACTTTTTCCAAGATACATCTTTCCACCCTTCTTTCTCTGTCCAGCCTTTAAAAATATAACTCTTAGGCATGAACTCTTTTTTAAACTTCAAAGGTTTTATTTCCTGAATTGACCAATAATAATGGTGCTGGCCTATTAAATCTGCAATCAATTGATTTTCAAATTCAATGCCGTACTTAACTTTCCCGATGATTTCTCTGATGGCTTTGGTAAGTTCGGTCTTTGTCATTCCTTGGAAAAAGATCATTGGGAGTCACTCCCATTAATCAATGTTTTATCGCGGATTTGCTCTCTAAGTGATTCAATGGCGCGCCATAATTCTTTTAAAATCTTTGTAGATTTTTCTATCTGGCTAGTACTACCATTGCCGTTAATTTGTTTTTCATGCCAAGATATACAAGCATCCAATGGGTAATATGTTTTTTGTAGAAAACGCATTGAAGGTATTGAATTAAAAAGCCAATCCCACCATGAAATTCCACTTAATTCGGCAATCACATAAATTTCCTCATCATGCTTTATAAAATCTTTGTTCATGTTATTCTTTCCTTAGTTGGTTGCTGGTCTTTCATTCGGAATAAGGTCGATCAAATGCCACTTGACTAGCGTTTGGATCCCTAACTTTTACCCATTGCTGAAAATGCCAAGGCCATTCATCAAAAACCTTGGAATCTTCATGAGCATCCTGCTTCCTATCGTCTGGAATTCCTTCAATAAAAGCATCATCTCCAGTCGGCCCACTAAAACTTGAAATTCTAGAATTACCTTTTTCTTCTTCAATAACAGCAAAAACCATGACTTCCAATTCCAGAAACTTTGAATCTGATCGATCCTTACTCTGCCATCTGGATAACCAACCATTCCCAGGACTAATGCTTAATATTTTCATCTATTTATTCCTCATTTAAATTGTGTGTGTTTTTAAATATCAGGCTGGCTAGTCTGACAACAAGTCAGGTGTGTTACTAAGGCACTCTCATATGCCACAAACCAGCCTGATAAGCTCATGAATACGATTGCTGTCAGTGGGTGGGTGCTGACAGCCCCATCAAGGTTGTCTCAGGGGCAATGATAACCCTGCCACCCCTAATGGGTGGTCGTTAGAAAGGCAGTTGATCCAGTTCAGCCTGGAGGTCTGCATTTGATTCTGATAGCTCATCCAATCCGATTGAAGGGTAGCCATTGGATGTGGTGCTTTTGTGGAAACTTAGGATGTGATTGGTCAGAGTTTCGCCAGCCTTAATCAGTTCATTTTCATAAGGCTTATTAAACTTTGGCCCCCATGCTTCAACATCAAAGCCAAGTCTGCCCAAGCTGGTTAGCAGTCTTCTTAAGTCTGCATCAGTCTTCAACCAATAAGTGATCTGCGTTTCTACCCCTCCCAACATCACCTTGATTTGATAGGTTTGTTTTTTCTCACCAGTTTCCTTAATAGTTATTTCAACAAAACCAGCAAAGGAAATCTTGCCAGAATACTTCCCATCAGCCAGATCATTAGCCTTGGCAAACTTTGATTTCGATTTTAAATCCTGTTGCTCATTCATAAAATCCATTAATCATTCTCCTATTTAATTCTTAAAGAAGTTCCGCGCGGTAGTAATTTGACACCCTCAATTTCCGTACCCATTTCCAAAGCTTTCCTAATGCTGGCATTATCCGCTTCAATGGTTATTTTTTGGAACTGGGTTGGTAACTGATCTGCTGGCACATCCACCTGCAAGGGTTGGACCCCACCATTATTGGCAATGCTTACCTTAAAGGTTTTGCATTCAAGCTTTTGAATGGATTGAGTTTCAAAGAAAAACTTTAATCTTTCCTTCAGACTCTTAACCATGTTTTCATTGGTCAGGGCCAAGTTCCTAATTCTTTTGGCTTCTGCTTGCCTAACTAAAGCCCTTCCTTCAAGCTCCCTAATTAGCCAGCAGTAATTTTCAATCTTGGCTTCAATGCTGCCTTCCAGTTCTTTTAATAGATCATCAATGGTGGTATCGATTTCCCCTGTCAACTCTCCTGCATCATCCGTCTTGGCTTCTGTTTCCATCCAGAATTTCATGATTGCTGCAGAGGAGGATAAATCAAATAAGCTCATTATTTAGCCCCCATCTTCTTGGCTATCAGCTTTTCAGCATCAATCCGTTGAGCTTCTACCAACTGATCCACAGAGGAAACTTTGTAATGTTTCAGCATGGCTTGCATGGTGCCAGGGAAAGCATGTTCAACTGCTAGGCATGCATCTTGGAAAGTTTCCATGGGCTTATGCTCATCAACCACCACTGGCGCTGCCAGAGTTGCGACAACAGGCCTGATAGGTTGGGCTTGAATTTGGGATTCCACCTCTGTTTCATCCAACCAACCCAAACCGCAGATGCTAAGGGTGACTCGCCTTTTAGCCTTGGTCTCAGCACACATAAGTTTGTTGGACCTGGCTTCACCCATCAAACCCTTAAGGCTGACCACCCCACAGGATTCATCAGTGCGACCTGTCATATCCTCAGCCCTGGCTGTTACTGTGTAGATGTCTTCCACCAGTTCCCTAGATAGGATCTGGATGCTAACCCCATGAAGTTTCCTAAGCTGATCAGAACAAGCTCGGGTTGCGTATAACTTCAACTTCCCACCCAAAGGGATAAACTCAAAGGGTTGGGTGTGTGGGTTTAGGCCAAGACTTTCACAGACTTTCAGATAATAGGAAGAGCGTTGATCTTCCGTCAGGGTGGATAGATCACCCTGGATCAGAACTGCATCTGTTTTAATAGCTGCCAATTCAGCAGGTTTACCAGTATTATTTTTTGTCTTCAAAGCTGTCATTTAACATTTCCTTGCGAAAGATTTTAAAGTTCCTTGGTCCTTCAAAAACCATTTGATAGGATCCATCCACTGCTCTTTTAAGGGTGACTACCAGAATTTGGTTAGGATCACTCTCATCCCAGATCATTACCGATTCATTTACTTTTCTTTCTAATACCAGTGGCATCCTTGCTACTCCTTATCTTTGGGTTCATCGTCATGTAAAACCGCCATGTACTCAGCCAGAACTTCTAGGTGTCGTTTCACCCTCCCTTCAATGTGCTTCTGTTGTCGTTTGGTATTCTCAGGATGCAGTTGTGAAGAAAAGTCCAAGACCTTACTCATCTGATCCAGTAACAGATTTGCCATTTGTCTTGTCATCCGTGCCATGTGTGTCACTCCTATAAACTTATCCTATCCGAATAGTTTGTAGTTGTCTGTCTGACACCTGCCTGACATCTGCCGTCAGAAGTCTGACATGGCTATCTGTTGATTTTGTAACCACCCTTGGCTCGGATGATGATCATGCGTTCGACCATGTTAGACAGGCATGCTCTAAAGCTACTGCTGTTATCTAGCTGAAGGAGGTTGGCTATTTGCTGTGCTGATATGATTTCTTTTTTAACAGACCTAATCACAAGCAATTCAAGCTCGGTGAAAAACCGCCAGTGCTTGGGTCTTTTATTTTTCTTTTTGGAAGGTAGGGCATCCTGCCCTGATGGTTCATCCTGAACAAGTTTAAAATGTTTCGCATCGTCTTGATTATTATTCATGGTTAGAATCCTTTCTAAATAGTGTTGTCTAAAGTGTTAGTTTTGAATTTCATGATTGAGGCCACCAATAAAGTCACCATTGGGAATCGGTGTCCCTGCATAGTGACTGGTCATCCGTTGATCAGTATGACCCAGCAATATTCGTGCGGCCTCTAGACCATGCATAGTTTGCATCTGTCTTGCTCGGCCAGAGCGAATGCCTCTAATAGTCCATTCAGGCGGGTTCGTTAGGATTCCATTCTTAATTAAATGTAGGGTACATTTTTTCACTTGCCGTTGGTAGGTTAGCCTTGTTAAAAATCCCTCAATATTTTTTTTACTTGGAAATAGGAATCCTTTGGGGGATGGTTCAATCTGTTGAACAATCCTAATGGCATCAGCCCCAAGGTATAGCTGCCGATCCTGACCCCTCCAAGCGCCCTTATGGTCAGGTAAAGTCCAGATCCATAGATCAGGCTTAACTTTGGAAAAGTTGTTTGAATTGATCTGCACTATCTCGCATGGCCTAGCAGCTGTCAGCCAGTGCAGCTGGATTAGGTTAGAAAGATATGTAGGTAAATGTGGTAGGAGTTCTGCAATTTGTATCCAAGTTACAGATTTAGTCCTGACAGGTGCGCGACCCTGCCTAGGATTAGGCATCCACATAGACTTGCATGCTAGGTAGGTTGCTTGGCTAACCTTGCCCTGCTCCCAGCAGAAACCCACCCACCGGATAATCCGGTGCAGGTATTCCCTAATGGTCTTGCGGGCCAGACCCTGAGCAATCATGTGATCTCGGAACTTCCGCAGGTGGGTTACAGCTAATTTCTTGGGATCGGGTAAACTGACACACTCAAGGAACTTAGCCTGGGCACAGCGATGTGTGGTTAGTTCGGTTGAGTTTTGTAGATAGGTCTGGAGGTAGTCCAGAAAATTACGAAACGAAATGACTACTGAGCTTTTCATAGGGTTCCATCCTAATAAGGGCAATTAAAAACCTTATCTAGGACAAACCACTTATGCGAGTCGGGGAGACAGGATTCGAACCTGCGACTTCTTGGTCCCAAACCAAGCGACTTTGTACTAGATAATTAGAAGTCTAGTAGATCATCATCATCGATGTCAAGGGTAATTCGTCTAGGTGCCCAATTATTTGATAGCACACCTTTTCTTTTCTTCATGCTTCCATCTGATTTAAAATAGCAATCAGGTGTTACCACCGCATCATCTGGGTGATGAATTTCCCTAAGATCCTCTAGCCTCTGCGCCATCACTGCCATCTTTTCTTCTGACCCTGGTAGAAAATGAGTTGGGGAATCTGGTAACCCAACAGGTTCTAGAAATGCGTTGGTATTTCTTTCTACCCTGTGTCTGGTTTCAATCTTTAATGGGTCAGATTCTGGCCTCTGATAACAGGCTAGGCAGAGGTTTCTAGATTTGTGTGGTTTCGTTTGGCCGCATAATAAACATTCAATCAGCCGGACTGTAGGCATAGGGGATCCTAGTGCGGATCCATCCTAAGGTCGTGTTTCAATTTTCCGATAATACCTGACACAGTCCATCCTAACATCTCTGTTATGAGAGCGCCAGTTTAGCAGGTGGCCATGAACAAAGTGACAGCGACCACTTCCCATGCAGAGGGTAATTAGATTTTCAAAGTCTAGTTCTAGGGATTTGCCTGCAGGGGTATGGTATGGTGTGACATGATGCACTTCTAATTTTTCGGTGCTACCACATGCAGCGCAGAATGGATTCAACTTTAGAAACTGGGTGCGAACCCCAGGCCATTTAGATGACCTAGGGATTCCAAAACATAATCGATCTGGCTGCCTAGAATGCAGCATTGATCAGAAATTTGATCAGGACTTTCAACACTATACCCCATGGGATAACTGCAAACTTGATGGGTGAACCTTCAGGCGGGTTTTGATACTCACCTTTGATCATTTCTAATAAGGTGATCACCTCAGCATCTGATACTGGGTAGGTGTGGTTTACTTCTGTGACTGGTTGATTCAAGGGTACTTGGGTGGCAGCATAACCTGCTAAATTCCAAGCTGCATTGAGAGCTGTTTGTAGGGGAATAGGTTTGCCCCTAAGTCTGTCGATTAATATTCCTACACCCTCTATGGGTAAGTCCTGGGGAAATGGTAATAGCATTAGTTCTTTTTCTCCTGTGCTTCTAGGTGGTCTGAAATTTTTTGTGTTAGATGGATGATCTGGCTGCTTTGATCGTGTTGGGTATCTACGATCCTAGATATGCCTGCCTCTAATCGGTCAAGGAATATCAAGTGCCTTTGATGAATGGGCATTAGGATGTTATTTCCTAACCATCTAGCACTATTATGGATGCCATAACCAATGGCTATAAGGGCCACCACTGGTAGCCCTAATCGGTCAATGATAGTTAGCCAGTCAAAGCTATACACAGCATCCCCCCCTTTTAAATCTGCCTTTAATTCTAAATCGGTCACGGGTGATTCTTGGTGCGGGTGAGGTGTAAACTGCTGCACCTGATACACATGATTGGCTGAATCGTTTGCATTCTTCACAGGAAGAATCCACTGGTGCTACTGCCAAGATTGCTGCTACGATAAAATACATACTTACTCCTGTTAAATTAACCAATCAAGTTTCTGTACTGGGAAACCCTCAAAATTTGACAGGGAAAACACTTCCCCATCCTTACAAATCCAATCCATGTCCTTAGCCTGAATCCAAAATCCACCTTCTGGTTCATGGTAATTACCAGGGGATTTCCCATGGCACACACCCCAGCTATTTTGAATCCAGAAAATGTCGTTAAGCTCGGGATGATCCACCCATGCAAGGCAGCACATTTGATGACCCCACTGGGTCACCCTTCTATTTAAGATGACTGCAGGTGTGCCTTTAATTGGTGGTTGCATTTCCCCACCCCAGTTGCTGGCACAGGTTAAAGGGTATCCATTGATGAGGGCAGCCTTGGCTTCTTGCCAGGACTTGATTCGTGCGGATGTTTGCAGGGTGTATTTTTTAGACTGTAATAGGAATGCAGGTTTGATTGCTGCACCATCTGACCACTGCATTTCAGCAGCTTCCCCCCATGTCCATGCACCATCTACTAATTTTGGTTTTGGTACAGATGGGTCATCCGATGGCAAGGTGCCAAATTTCATTAGTGCTTCTATTGCTGCACTGCCGAAACTTCCTTCACCTCTACCACTCATCCCAGCAAGTTCGCGCGATTTCCCATAGGGCAATAACCAGAATGGACATACTGGATTTTCAAGCTGGCCTAGTTGGTTGACCTCTATTGATTCTAGGCACCACAGTGCCATTCCTAGGCCATTGCCAACGCATGATCCGGTTTGTTGATAGAAGGGTTTATGATCATGAATGAAGCGATAGAGAAGGGCTGAGGTGGGTTCTTTGTATTTGCCCCTGATCTTAAAGGGTTCCCATCGAGATTGAATTTGGGAATCCAGTTCTTTCTGTTCTGATGTGCGTTCACTGGGTGGAATCCATCCTAGATTGGTTGGTCCGGTCATTTAGTTATTCGCTCTAGGGCTTTAGATATTTCCATAAATTTCCCACTTATCATTTTTTTTATTTTGTCATCCAGCTTTTCATCTGGATCAGTCGGGAAACCTGACAACTCTGATTGTATCTTGACTCTGATTTCCCGCAAATCTGAAGGACTTAGCACCCTTGCCACAGCTTCTTTGCAAATGCCTAACAGTTCACCCGCTGTGGTAACTTCCTCACCCTTAACAGTGGTTGCAAAGCTGGCATAAAGCTCACTTAGTTTTTTAACCTTACCCTGTTTATCATCCTCACCCAATGACACATAAAGTGACTTTAATTCTCGGATTAGTTTGGATGTGTTTTCATCAGGTGCTGGGGTGGGTTCAGGTGGATCCCCAATGATGACAGTGGTGATGCTAGGTTTGGAAGCTGCATCCCCTTTGGCTGCATAAGCCAAGACTCGGAACTTCCCTGGACTATTCGCGCTCACCACTGCGGTGGTGGTATCTCGCAAAAGTTCCACAGGGAACAGGTTCAGCCCTGCATCCAGTACCACCCACTGCACTGACTTGCAATCAGTGACAGATGGGATGCTGATGAATGCTCCTGGTTGACCATGGATTTCTTGAGGCAGGGTAACCTGCTGGCCTAGGGTTAATAGTAGGATGGGTATTAGGTTCATGAGTTACACCTGTGCATCAAAGTGAATTTTAAGTAGTCGTTTAAGCTGAATAACTTTTTGTGCTATGTCACTGCCATCTTCAAAAAAGTCGGCATCATTAATCGTTTTCTTTTTGGTGCGATTGATGAAGGTGACATTGAAGCCTGTGATGTTTTCGCTGGTGGTCATTTCAGTGATTAGTATTTCCATGATTTTTCCTAAGTTTTAATAATGTAATTTAAGATTACTACAGGGGGAACAACGCTATGCCTTGCACCCCCACCTTCTGCGGTAATCGTGTGTTGATGGTTGGGTGCTGTGTCTGTGTCGTTTGCACTATCACTATCTGAAAACCTGTGAAGCGCTCCTGCTGGCGTTGACAAGCTAAAGTTTCCGCCAGTTCCCATGTAAGATACTGCTGGTCTGCCAAAACTATGGAAGTGACTACCTGCACTTCCTGTGTTTGCTGTGTGGCTATGGCTTGGCATTTCTGAAGTGGTCAACAGATGCGTTTCTTCCCCTAGCCACTGGCCCCTAGTCCTAGCTGTTTGTGCGGTTCCACTTGGTGCCCCTGTTCCTGATGCATTCTGCCCAGTACCTGTGCCAGCACCCATCGGGAGCCTGCCCCTGAGGTCTGGCAGATTAAAGCTTAATGCGCCTGCTCCTGTGTAAGCTGATCCACCATAGGTGTTGCTGATGACTGCATGAAGTGCTAGGTAGGTTGAACTACTGACAGAACTTCCATCACATAAAAGATATCCAGTAGGTGCGCTGGCCCCTGCATAGGGCATAAGTGCGCCAGTTGGCATGGATGATGATGCGGCTGGGGTAGAGCTTTGCCAGGTTGTCCCATTGCTCGTGAGTAGGTTGCCAGATGCACCAGGAGCAACAAAGCTTGGGGTGCTGGTGCCGTTACCAAGGATCACATTATTTGCAGTTAAGGTTCCTAAACCTGTACCACCATTTGCAACAGTTAAAGTTCCAGTATGATCAGATCGAGCTAAAGATGAAACCAAAACATTAGCACTGCCTGCTGCATTTCCTAAAAAGATTTTACCATCGGCTGCATTTATTCCAAGTTCCCCACTAGCCAGAGTGGGGGTATTGGTTGCTGTGTAGGATCTCTTGGGCTTGATGATGTTTGCCATGGGCAGTCCTTAGAAGGTTGACCCATCAATGGTAGATGAACTAGAAAGATAGTCAGTGCCTGCACTTGCTGCAGTCAAACTGCTTCCAGACTTCTTGAAGATGGCCCCTTCTGCTGCTGCCGATAGATCCCCACCTGTGCCACCTTTAGACAGGGCAATTGCTGTAGCACTCCATGTGCCTGTGGTGATCGTTCCTAGGGTAGTAATAGAGGACTGACCCACATAAGAACTGTGAATGGCTAGCTGATTACTTCCATTAGTGGTGATGCTCGATCCATCCACATTCACATTGAGGGTGGTTCCTGAGAATGATAGATCAGTTCCAGCAGTGATAGCACCCGAGCTGCTGAACATGGTGAATGCTAGGGAGGTTGTTCCCAAGGTTATTGTGTTTGCTGTAGTTAAAACATAACCCCTGCCACCATTGGTTGTGCCCTCTTCCACAAAGGTGAATGCACCTGAGTTAAATTCACCACTGGTGTCTGCATCGGTTGAGCGTGTCCAAGCTCCAACAGCAACATCGTAGATGCCATTCTGCGCTCCTGCTGTTTGGTTCTTTACCAGGACTCGATCACCCGCAGATGCTACCACACCATCAATGGTTTGTGTGCCTGACAATGTGATGTTTGCAGTGGTCGCTACCCTGACAGATGATTTGACATCTAGACCAGATCGCGCTGCATCCACATAGGCTTTGGTAGCTGCATCCTGTGCGCTAGTGGGATCTGCAAGGTTAGTTATTTTATTAGAGTTAAGACTTATGTTGCTTGTAGGCACTGCAAATTCATCGAGCCTTTTTCCCAGAACATAAGTGCTGATGCCAGTTCCTGAGACTGTGCCAGTTAGAGTGACTGACCCTGTGAAAGTGTTAGTCCCTGAAAAAGTTTGTGTGCCTGTGAGAGAACCAGTTACACCAGGGCCAAAGGCAGCTACTACTGAGGTTGCCACACCACCACCTGCGTCACCATAACCATAGTAGCCAATCCAAGCAGTGGATCCACCCACTTCATTAATTGCAATTTCCCCATTGTAAAGGGATGCAGGGGAACCTGCTGCACCTGTTGTTCTTCTTTTTAATCTGATCGTGTTAGCCATGATTGCAGTTCCTTAAAAGTTTCCACCATCGAGATAATCTGAATTTACAAAGCTGTCAAAACTCTGGTTATATTTAATAAGTTGACCATCAGCTAAGTTCACCAACAGCACATCATTTAGGTCTCTAAATTCGGTGTAGTTATTCCCACCTTCACCAGCATCACCTTGATCGCCTTTTAAGCCTCTAGGCCCATGCAGGTAGATCTCTAGGGTAGGTCGTTTATCCTCTACCACCACAATGGGGGATGGGTCTAAAGTGATCCGGTTGGGTGCAGACTCTATTAAGAGTGAGGGCTGATTGATAACCTCAAGCTGGTCAGGATTCTGAATAAGAATTTGATCACTCATCGGGTTACCTCACCATTAACAGTGACCTGCCCTTGAATTAGTCGGGTGACAGTGCTGCCGTTCACTATCTCTAGATCGTAAACATAGACTGACCCTGGTTCATAATCAGCAGTAGTGGCTGCAGAAAGTGTTAAGGTAATTTCCCCAGTTGCGCCACCTAAGGTGATGCCATTGCCGTTGGTTAAATTCCAGATAACTACATTTGATTCTAAGGATGCGCGAGCTTTGGATCTGGCAGTGTAGTTAGTGAGGTTAACAGGGACACCTTCCGAGTCCTTATAAATAAGGGTTTGGGAAAAAGTGGCCCCCTGATCCAGTGTGAAATTAACTTCACTTGCCATTTTTAGATTTCCTCTGCTGCATCAGTTTGGTCTGAATCTGTCGGATAGTAACTCTGATCAAACTGGGTTCTATATCACAGGGTTTTTCGATGATTTCAATGATTAGGAATCCACCTGAAACCACCCAAAGTCCAGTAATTCCTTGGTAATGCCAGTGATTATCCTTCCCTAAGGATACCCCAGCTCTAAGCGCATCTCCAAATAGTAAGGATTGAGTCCAGCTAGGATGCAGTTCAAAGTGAATAACCATGGTGTTCCCCTTAAAGTGCTATGTACATCCAACCATGCAGGTTGGTGGTGGGGTTGCCATTGCCATCGATGTCTGCGGGTCTGACAATGGTGATGTAGAATGGTACACCTGCAGTCACAGCAAAAGATCCTGTCAGGTTATCTGATGAGGGCATCCCATAACTAGTCACATGGGTTCCATTGACATTCGATTCAAGGGTGTGGTTCGTGAAGGTAAAATTATAATTTAGAGTACCACTTACCTGAGGGGTTATTTCCCAGTTCACATAATCAGAACCATACTGACTCGAGCTTGTGGAATCTAGGATGGCTTCATCACCCAATTTTCCTGCACCTGTGAAACTGTTAGAAAAAGTACCATAAGAAGTATTCAGCCCAGCACCAATGAATAGATCTGGTGGTGTTGGTGTTGGGGTAGGAGTTGGTGTAGGAGTTGGTGTAGGTGTTGGCGTTGGGGTCGGTGTTGGTGTAGGTGTTGGTGTAGGAGTTGGTGTTGGTGTTGGGGTAGGAGTTGGTGTTGGAGTAGGTGTAGGGGTAGGTGTTGGGGTCGGTGTTGGTGTTGGGGTAGGAGTTGGTGTAGGGGTAGGAGTTGGTGTTGCCGTTTGCGTTGTCGGATCGGATCGCAACAGCGAGCCATTGGTATTGGTGTAAACATAGTAGGAGTTTGTTTTGTAAAATTCAGAGGTCGCTGGCGTTGGTTTTCTTGCGTCTGCGTAACTGCTGTAGAAGAGCGTTATTTCGTTACTCATTGCGCCTGCGCTTAGATACTTTTCATAGTAAATCTGGTTAGAGGAGTTCACTTTCCAATTATAGTCCGTGACCTCTAAGAACTTTTTACCACTAGCCACCGTAGGCAATAGCCCTGCTGGCATCGTCAATCTGCCTGGTATGTTGTAATAGTTTGCAACAGGCCCATAGTAGGTTCTGCTTGCTGCATCGTAAGTTAAGGTAACACTAATAGTGCCTAGTGCGATATCATCGCCAGATGGTATGTCTACAGTCGTTCGCCTAAATACTGCATCAATCAGATAACAGGTGATTGTGGTAGGTATGGTTTGGCCGTATTTAATATCGAAACTTAAAAGGTATGGTGCGCCACCTACTGGATATGTTGATGTCCATGTTGGCGGACTTAGTGCTGTGTTATAGCTTGTAAATTGTCTAGGTGATGTTTGGTAAAATTCAAATTCTGAGTAGGAAGGTAATGAAACTGGAGTTTCATAAGAATAATTTTCATTGCTGCGCCATACTCGATAAAAGTAATCTGAATAATAAGCCCAAGAGGAAGCGCAAGTATCAGCCCCAGACCCTAGTACATATTCTAAAATCTGCGCTTGGTAGGTGCCGCTGCCATCGGCCATTCTGAATTGGAAAGATCGCCTTAGATTGGTGCGTGAAACACCACTGCACATAATAGGGTCATCATATTCATAGTAAACAAAATAGCCTAACCCTGAATAGGTTGCTCCATTATAGGTGCTTACATAGGTAGAGGATGGATCGAAAAGTTTTAAAACTATTGTTTCAGCATCATCAGGATATAAAGCTGCAAGGCTTAATTCCACATGGTCAGGAAAAGTTTGCAAGTATTCTGTAGGTGGCGGACAGCAGTAGATATCTGCAACATCTGCTGCTGCCATCTCGATACATGCTATAGGTGTGTAAGGTTTTGTAATCCACTCGACATCAAAAGCTGTTTTGTATGCTGGTATTAATGCGTTGGTTTCTGCGGTAGCGTCTGCAAGCGTAGGGTAAAGTATCATGGATGTTAAATTGGATGTTGAACGAGCAGCAAAAAAAATTGTCCTGCCACCATTTACAGTTCCATGAGAAACATACACAATCCATGCTAGAAAATAATTAAAGTATGCAGATACTTCATACCATGTTCCAGAGCTTGCAACATAAAAACCATTTTGAAAAGGATTCGTTTGATTTTTAACTAAAACATAATCACCACTAACAGTTAAAACTCCATCGATTGTTTGCAATCCGCTTAAAGTAATGTTTCCGGTAGTAGCTAGTTTTGGATTAATCAAATTGGTGTAGTTGTCGGTTGAATAGTATTGCGGTGTTGCTGGAAAGTCTTTAAATCGTAACCAGTAAACTGTCTGGCTTTCTAGCAAAACAGGATCTAAAACAAGGTCATAGCTTATCGCTGTTGTGCCTACGGTGATCGTTCCGGTATTTTGTATTACTGCGTAATAGTCTGCGTTTACGGTGCCTGCTGTGATCTTAAAAAACGATCTTACCTGTAGTTCTGCTCCGGTGTCGCTGTCAAATGGCCTAGTCCATGAACCAGATGCAACGGTGTAAATTCCGTTTTGCGTTGCTGTGGTTTGGTTCTTTACTAGCACCCTATCGCCAGCAATCAAAGCGATGCCATCAATTGTTTGAAGTCCGCTTAAGCTGATGTTAGCGGTGGTAGCTGCTCGGCATGGTGTGCCAAGTGTTGGAGGCGTTACCATTACTTTATTAATGTAAGGGTTAAGGTAGTTGCTAAACTCATCGTAGGTGGCATAAGTTTTTCTTGAGAAGCCTGCTGATGAACCTCCTGCCAATGCTGTTCGATAACCAACAGCTAGAGGCAAAAACAAACCCCCTAGCTCGCCTGTTGCTGTAACATTCGTAACGCTTCCATAGGTAAGTTTTGTTAATAGCATTAGCTTATTAGCCCCTGTGATCGAATGCGAGCTAAAAGCAAATTCACTTGTGATGTCAAATCATCAATGGCTGTTTGTGCGCTTGATACTGCGGTGGCTAAATCTACACTAGAAATCGTGTGCGCTGTCACATCTGCTACCGCTGCCAGTGGCCCTGTGTACTGCAAACCAGTCCCACCACTGTTGACCTTTACGAATTTTCCCCCATGCCCTGTGGTTGAAGGAAAATCTGTAAGTGCTGTTAGCTGCAAAGTTCTGTAACCCTTGACCCCTGCTGATGTGGTTCCATACACCCGATTATTTCCTGGGCTTGTTTCATCATTCACCAAACTTAGTGCAACATAGGCAGGGTCGTTAGGGTTGCCACCGCCAGCAAGCGATTTAGTGGTGGTGATGTTGTTGGCAGAAAAAACCACACTATTATTACCCGCTGAAACAGTAAGTGTTTTGTAAGTGTTTGATGTACCGTATTCTGCGGGAGAATCACTAAGAGCAATAAAGGTGGTGTAATTTGAATCAACTATAGGGCCAAATTCCAGCGCAGTAGCTGCATCATTAACCTTTACCACTCGACCTTGATTACCAAGGTAGCTTGATGGTGTGACATCCGAGAGCGCAAGAAATTGCCTTATGACTGCGTTATCATAATCAGCACCTGACAAAGTAACTGTGGAAACTTCAATCCCTGTTGGCGTGCAGATAACATCCGTCACCACTTCTATCGTAGCGGAACCACCAGAACTTGCACTGCTAACAGGTGGCAGACCTATCAGCACCCTTGGCTGTTCAGATCCGTTGTAGTCAAAAATGGTGCCTAGATAGAATCCTTTGCCTATGCTGGGTGCTGCCTGATCAGATGCAAGCTTTGGTGTGAAAGTCGTGCAGGTAATCCCACCTGTCACGATCCCATCACTATTATTTTTGCCCCATTGCATTAGTCCATTTGCATCCACACCTGAGTTGATCGGATAACACAGCACAGCACCAGGTATCACCCAAGCTTTAACTGTGGCATCATAGGTGCAGGTTACTGTGGCTGGAACATAAGCCCAAATTAATGCAGGGCTATGATCTAAGGGAATTTCATCATCGATCTCTGAATTGAAGGTGCCATCCTTGGACTTCTTTAATAGTCGCATTAATTGCTTTGCGGTTTCAAATTCAAAAGCTACTGGGTCTGGCATTAGAAGAATCCTAGTCCTGGTAAGGTTGCAAAATTGATGGTGCCGTAAACATCGGAACTAGAAAAAACTAAATAGCTATTAGCTGCACCCGCAGCAGTTTTTTTCCCTGCTCCATTAAGTCGAACTGGCTGAGTGATTTTAACCCCACCTTCAAAGATAGGTGCCCTCTCTCCATCATCCTTGCGGATCCGGTATCCCATATCTAACAAATGCATATCCCATCCTATTACTGTTTCCCCATCCACTGGATCTAAGCTGGTGTTGATCTCGATTTCATAGGTTAGCCTCCAGTATTGATAAGATCCTTCCAGCAATAACTCAGTGTTGATGTTCTTGATTTTGCCAGTCTTGGCCAAGATCCTTAGGGTGCATCCTGTGCCAGTGGAAAAAGTTACTGTAGATGAATTTACCTTGCCTATGTAGGTGGCTAAATCATAGCTATCAATCGTGCTAACATTGCAGCCAATGGAAAACACTGGCCTAAACTTTTCCACTGTAATGGGTGGTACAAATGGATCGCCTGCAGAGTTGTTAATGTTCGGTACTATGTAAGGGAATGAAACAAAATTCACCTTGAAATCTGGTGGTCTTAAGGTTGGTTCTGCTTCTCTATCTGCAGGTTTTTGCCCTGCCTGTTGGGTTTCCACTGCGGGTGGTGGGGTGCTGCCATTGGGTGAAGAGGATGCTGCATCTGGGTTAGATGAATACTCTATCGTGACTTTCCAAGTCTGTGGATCATCCTGTTCGGGTGAGATGTTTACAGACTGAGCATAGCTGTCATCATCCCCAGGGAACAAATCCCCAATCTGTGGGCAGTTTGCATGGGCATAAATTGCATCATAGATACTAATATCAGTCTGCTCTAGGGTGTCGGTGTGAACAATGAAGGATCGCGAAAAAGTATTCTGATAGGACTTATCCAGAGTTCCTTTTCTCTCCTGCCATAGCTCTTCAAATAGATCAATAGCCATGATGATTCCTAAGGGTTAAGGGCCACTGCAATTTGTTGAGGTCTTGGCATTAGTCCTGGTAAATTTTGAATAGCTGTAGCAATTTCTTGCGCTGCTATAAGTTGCTGTTGCTCCATCTCAGCAGCAGCTTCCATGAGT
>Ga0208133_1000297_pt1 | contig 19979 bp, 23 predicted proteins | sample ColrivemetaGS535_FD_187595 | JGI IMG/M metagenome (GOLD analysis project Ga0208133, IMG submission 187595) | Estuarine microbial communities from the Columbia River estuary, USA - metaG S.535 (SPAdes) (version 2) | ecosystem: Environmental > Aquatic > Marine > Intertidal zone > Estuary | place... | reverse complement strand
GTGTTATGTTTGCTTCTGCTTCTGCCATCTCAGCTTCGTATCTTTTTTGAAGCGCAGATACGTATTTCTTAGTTATAATACTCATGATTAGATAATGAATTCTTCGTCTGCCTTAGCATCTTTTTGTTGCTCACTATAAAGTTCTTCAACTTTATTTGCTCTCGCTACTTTCTCTACACCATATTTGTTTACGATAGAAGAAAATGTGTTTAAATCCGTTCCTACCAACTTAATCTTACCACTCTCCATATTGATATTGATTTTATCAATCTCTTGCTCGATAAGAATAGTTATAGACTCTTCATCAAATACGTTTAAAAGATCTTCGTTGATGATAACTTTAAGTTCCTTTTTAAGAACAAAGGCAAAATCATCCGCGATTTTAGCTACTTTTATCAATTGCTTTTGTTTAGAGCTCCCAATAAATTGAAAGTTAACATTAACCGGAAACGACTTCTTGTTGAAGACATCCATAAAAAGCTCTTCTGTTGTCTCATCTAACTCATAGAATGCTTCTGCTGTTTCTTTTGCCATAATTTTTATATTTTGAATTTTTATTTATAATACATTTTTGATTAAAAGTTTACTAAACAAGTAGTAAAATTGTAGTAATGATTGATACTATTCCAATAATAGGATATACTCTCCAATATAGTTTATTATAATACTCATTACTTTTGAAAAGTGAATATCCGATAACTAATAAATATGAGTACTTATCCACTTTTTTGACCTCATAAATGCCAAAAAGTTCTCCAAGTCCTTTCATATTTAAGAATCTATTTAATTCGGTATTATATTCCTTTATATAACTTTCTGATATACGATCTATATCAGACTTTTTAAGAGAAAAAGACTCTCCTATTATTTCTTCAGGAATGTTTAGAACGGTGTACAACCTTTGTGCCTTATCAATCCGAATACCAAAATTTCTTTCAAGTTCGGTACTATTATCTTTGATAACCTTTTTATAAAAAGAGAAAAGTCTAATTTTTTTAAAGATGGAAACATTTTTATTCATATCTATTATATGAATAACAAATAAAATGTTTACTGAAGTTTAGAATCTTTTTTCTCGTTTAGTTTTTTCAACATAGCAGTATCGATATTAGATCCAGCTCCAATCTTACCATTCAATTCCATAAGTAGTTCTATAATCATATCATTCTGTTTGTGAATATTACCATATTTACCAACTTTTTCCTTTTCTCCTCTAGATTTAGATCCTGGTCCAGTACCACTTGGAGTAACCATATTAAGTGCACCACTAACAAGTCCACCTACAGCACCAGCAACATTTCCAACAGCATCACCAATCGATCCAAACATACCTCTACTTTGATTCTGACCTTTCCCTAGTCTAGCCATTCTCTCCATCTGCGAAATCTTCTTGTCGTTGATTTGACTCATCGAAGAACCCATCTTACTTATAGAAGATGCGAGTTTATCATATGCTTTAGCAAGTTTAACCATACCATCGGCCATTTGACTCATAGGATCAACACCAAGAGCGCTTTTTATCATAGATCCAAAACTTTGTTGTGATTGTAGTTTTTTAGCGATAGCCATATAATAGAAAAGATTTGACCCTACCGATTTCATGAAGTTAGGATCTATTTTAGTATTGAAATATTTAGCATTCTTACCAATAATAGCCGCAGTCAAAGACATCTGTGCAGCAACTCTATTGACAACAGAAATATCTGCAGTTTTAGTAGTTGTATAACTAACGTCGGTTCCACCCAACATACTCAAAGGTATGAATTTCTTTTCAGTAATCGTCATCAACTTCTCCAAAGCTCTTGCCATCGCAGCATACCCTAATAAGTTGGGTGCCAAATTGGCTATGAAGTTTCTTGGAATCGAATAAGCGAAATACTTTTTGTTTTTTTCTAAGATTTTGGCAGTAGTGGCCATCTGAACAGCAACGGTTCTAACACCACTTTCATTCATTAACATACCAGCACTTTTTGCAACAAAGTCAGTTAACCTAACATAACCCCTAACACTTACTGCCAAAATAGGCACAAAGGCAGGATTCAAATAACTTGTTAGTGCCTTTTTGTTTTTTTGTATAATATGTCCTACAGAAATAATCGAAGATACGACTTTAACAGGTAAATACAATCCTATACCAAAAAAGTCCGTATCTTTGCTTATATCAGAAGCCAATTTTGCATATGACCTAACGGCAACTCCGACATTCCATGACCAATTTTTACTAGGAACTGAATCCCACTTCATCTTAGACCATTCAAATGTTTGTGCAACTCTGACGATGGCACCAGCTAGTCTAACGACACCACTTACCATGTTGTCTATAACATCATCACCTGATGTAAACCAACCAGTATCTTTACTCAAAGCGGTAAATACAGGAGAAAATGCATTAAGTGCAGCACCAACACCCTGTCCCCATTTGACAGAAGGATATTTACCTTCTTCGAATTGTGCAGTATTTTCGGCAAAAACTCCTGCCGCTGCTATTATACCTCTAGTAACGGTCATTACAGCTTTTGCAAAATCTTCTGGACCCACACCACCACCTTTACTAAATATACCAGGTGCGTTTTCGAGCAACATCATATAAACTGGTGCAAAAGCACCTAAAGCTATACCAACACCAGTTGCCCATTCTCTGGTAGGTCCGTTTTTCCATATTCCTTTGTTTTTAGGATTTGCTAATTCGCCGGCAGCAGTAACTATACCATTCGTAACGGTTACTATAGCTTTGGCGAACTCATTTGGACCTATACCACCACCCGAACTAAATAGACCAGGTGCGTTATCTACCAACATTTTATAAACAGGTGCAAAGGCACCCAGCGCAATAGCAACACCGGTTGCCCATGCAGTGGTAGGACCTTTTTTCCAGTTACCTCTAGCCAAAATATGTGATGACTTTACTATAGTCTCAGCAACCGTTAAAACCGCCTTTGAACCGGCCGCCAAAATAAGACCACCAACACCAAAAGATGCTATTATCATAGTACCTAATAGAACCATTCCTGCACCAAATGCAACTAAGGACATACCAACAGAAACACTCCATCCAAGTGAAGGATATTTACCTGCACCATATTTACCCTGAGCAAGTATGTGTGAGGCAGCAACTATAGTTGCAGATACTCCTAAAATACCAAGAGAACCTAATAAAAGAGATACACCAGCATCAAACATCATCACGAGACCCAATCCAATGGCAACTAAACCAAATGCCAACAATGCGGCACCAACACCTAGAGACCAATCCAGTTTAGGATATTTTTTATAGTTACCCGCGTTTATTATATGAGAAGTTAACATAACAGTGGTAGCAACCGCCAATATACCAAGACCACCCTTTATATACGTACTGAGACTACCAATCTTCATCAATAACCATCCGATTAAACCAAATACCACAATTGCCAATGCTGCAAAAAGTACCCATTTCCAATCAGGATATTTTTTATAACTACCCTTAGTAAGAAGCCATGACGCCAACATTATTGAAGTGGCTATAGCCACAATACAAAGAGATCCTTTTAATATAGTTGTCAATCCAACGACTTTGACTAAAAACAGAGAAAGTAATCCGATTAAAGCAACAGCTATTACCAATACAACAGAGAATACTAATATGTTAAGTAGTTTCATCCATTTTATTTCAGCACTCATATTAAGAATATGTGAAGATAACATTATAGCCGTAGCTACTGCGATATAGACCAATGGAATCAACCACATCTTGCCTTTACCTAAAGCCTTCTCCATAATAACAAGACCAATCGCCATATCAGGCATAACATAAGCCAATCCAGCAAATATCAAACCAATCAATAGAATACCAACCATTTGTTTCCAACTCAATTCAGGAGTTTTTGAAAAAAGAAAACCAGCAACCATTATAGCAGCAGATATTGCTATATAGACTAATGGAATCATAAATATTTTATTCTTACCCAATATTTTATCGACCATTATCATACCAATCGCTATATCCGGCAAGAACATAGCAACAATCCAGAACATAGCAGTTATTGCTATACCTGTTATTATCTGACCAAATGACATTGGTGAAATCATTCTCAATATCCATGATGATAGAGTTATCGCCATAGAAAACGCGACCAACATAAGTGGCATCAAAGCCAAATCTTTTTTACTCATTATCTTACTAACGGCTATTACCGAAATGGCAAGCCTAGGCAAGAAATTAGATACAACATAGAACATCACGGTTATACCTATACCCGTTATTATTTGACCAATAGACAATGGTGTAATCATTCTCAATACCCATGATGAAAGAGTTATTGCAACGGACAGACCAACCAAAATTATACCAACTTTTAGAATGTCACCATAACTGATTTTTTTACCTTCATGTGCAATAAGATTCATCAACGTCACAAATTTAGGAGCCAGAATATAAAACATTACAGTTATTGCGATACCAGTAAATAACTGAGCCATTCCAATAGGAGCAATCATTTTTAATACCCATGATGAAAGAGTGATGGCTATCGCCATCATAACCATTGCGAGTGCCGCAATGGCGGCCTCTTTTATACTCATTTTTACTTTGGCTATTTTTGCAAACGCCTCAGACATTATCAACATGGCTAATCCTAAACCTACTACCGATAGAAAATCAATTTTACCAACAAGCTTGAACGCCATACCTATAGCAAGAACTGCAACTGCGATAAGTAATATAGTTCCTATACCTTTTTTAATAGCACTTTCTTTCTTCTTATCACCGCCGGCCTTTTCAAATTCACTCTTTTTATCACCAGAAGACTTTTTAGACAAACTTATTATAGTTTCTTGGTTCTTTAGAATCTGTTTGGAATCTTTCATCAATTGCTTGACACCAACATTTATTTCTTGAATTTCTTTAGTAAAGTTTCCACCCTGAAGTGCAGAAGTGGTAGCAGATTTCTTACCACCACTTTCTTTAAGTGCCTCTGCGATGGCCTCCAGGCCTTCAGATAAATTGTTCAACGCACTAAGTAACTTTTGATCCATTAGATTATATAATTTTAGTATAAACTATATATAAAAATCGTTTACACTTCTTAATATATATGATAGAAAATAATAGCGACATGAAAATAAAAAAACTCATAAAGTATTACCTTCTCGGCGAATCTATTAAAGAAATAGAGCTGAACCGTATCTTAGATAAGATAAACAGCAGCAAGAAGCTTTCTGATAAGGAAATAAATTTCCTTAATCTCTACCAACACACTAGAGAAGACTACATGAAAGATTTCATGTATCTATCAAAGAATTCAACATATTCTAGAGTAGACGACCTTTTAAAGGAAAAAAGAATAGTTATATGTAATCTTCACGACAAATATGGAAAGTTTGGACTTCCAATAAGTAAGATTGAAAATGTTTTTGAAGACGATGTGTGTACCATAACAATGAAAGGTGGTGAAAAACATAGATTGGACGACAGATTTTTGTACAATATAATATACAACATCAAAAAAGACGAATATTCACTTCAAGAACAAGATGAATACTTTGAAAAAATAGAAGCAAGTAATGGGGATGATGATTAAAAGATTTAACGACTTTATAAAAGAAGAAGTGAACGGAACCGAGTTGATTGGTCCAATGGGACCAGGATACGGAGAAACAGGACTGCAGAACAAAACGGTGAACGCTCACGATACTACGGTTATATTCTGTGATTTAGATTCAAAGTTCTATACTATAGATGACTATAACAACATCTATGGAGACTACCTTAAAAATGGTGGTGAACCATTAGATGGATTTTCATTAGAAAACATAATCGAAATATTAGAACAATAAAAAAAGTCCTTCAAATGAAGGACTTTTTTTATTACCAAAGATTGTTCCATACCGAACCGTCATATGCCCTTAGCTTATTAATACCACTATCAAAGTATATATCACCTGCAGAAGCGGTTGCAGGTTGACTACCTGGTTCCAAATTCAAAACAGGACTCAAATTAACTTTTGGTCCTACAGCACCAGCTGCTAAAGGTCCAGTTAATACTATACTTGCATTTGAAGCAAAACTTCCAGCCGATAGAGTCAAGCCTCCATTCGAATTGAAGTCTACCGCAGAATATGTTGATGAACCAGGTGTCATTGCTCTTATAGTAAGACAATCTGGGTCACCTAATCCTTCTGAATATATAGATGCCAATCCATCACCACTCCACAATCTTCTATTCGTTCCAAGAACTATATCGTTATCAACAGGAGTATGACTTATTATACCATTACCACCTGTCGTGTTTCCGTTTAAAAGAACTGATGAAAGAGATCCTGCTCCTATAGGAACGGTTACAAATTCTATATTTCCTGAGTTTGAAACAGTTCCACCATTTACATTCAATCCACCATTTACCAAAACAACTTTTCCAGTAGCACTAATATCTAATATACCATTGACCTCAAGATCACCATAAAGTAAATATTCAGAATATGCAGGAACTTCTATTCTCTCAGAGTCAATAATCCTATATTTTAAAGTAAATGCCCCACCTTCTCCAGCTTCTTGAACGAGTCTGAAAATAGTACCATCATATACAAGTTTATAAACACTAACTTCATTAATATCATTTTTAGAAAAGTCTGTAAGTCCAAGAGCGTTTTGCTTTCTCATAGTCTTTTGACCTAAACCATTTATATTTAATGATGCTGTACTTCCTGAGTTAGCAGTTCCAAACTGAACTAAATATACAACTTCAGTAGAGTATTCAAAAAAATCATTAGTGGTTATAGTATAATTAACACCATTTACACTTGATGCAGAAAGATATCTAACTTGATTGACTCTTTCTTTGTACCATTGACCAGTAGAATAAGTTCCTTCATATCTATAAAATGAGTTGTCTTGATCATTGACTCTTAGAGTCATTCCATCAGTTGGTAATGTAGTTACCCAACTACTTATACTAGATTTATACTCTGAAATATAACCACCAACTAAGTTTCCAACATATCCAGTATTAGTAAGTGATGCAAAACTACCAGATAATGTAGCATTCTCATCCAATCCAACTAAATATCTATCACCATCTGCTGAAATACCAGGAGTACTCATAGTAACAGAGAGAACCGGATCTACCCAGTTTGAACTTCCACCACCACCGGCAGCACCACCTGAGAAAACTACCCAGTTTGCGTTATCCATAGTATTGGTACTATTATAACCATATTTTAGTTGATATGTGGCGTTGTTTGTAGAAGTTGAATCGTTATAAACCGTACACAACATTCCCCATTGTCTTCTTTGAACAATTATAGCATCTCTAGCAACCAAAGTGGCAACTTGGTGATGTCCTCCATTTATTTCAAAAGAAAATGCAGAAGCAATCGGCATCGCATCATCTATTGGCCTTATTGCAGCCCCTACTAGTGTACCTACGTTTTGAGTTGGCATATATCTATATCTTTATTTTTTAACTTATATTTATTGTAGATGTTCCATAGACAGTATTACTTATCCAAACATCATAGTTTACTCCAGAAAATCCGTTTTCATTAGTGAAAACAAAAGCACTTTTAACTTTAGTAAATGCACTATTTGACAATCCATTTATTTTAAAAGTAGGTGTTCCAAATAATGTAGGCCATGCGAAGAAAAGATAGTTATTACCCGCAGCATAGTCTGCCAAACTAAGTGTCCTACTAGTTGCAAACACTTTTGATACCAAAACTCTATTGTATGTACCCACAGTTGCCTTAACCGTATTACTATCTATTGCCGCAGTTATCTGAACAATAGAAGCAGCAACCGCTGCACTATTACTACCATCAGGTCTAATAGTCAAATCAGGATTTGAATTTCCAGAAAGTGTGCTCAGATTTAAAGTACCATAGTATAAATAGTTCAACCATGTAACTGAAGTTGTTGTGTTTGCAGAAGCTTGACCATCACCTATAGTAAGAGTGTATGTGTTAGTTTCGCTTACCGAACCTGGAGTTGCACTATGTGTTGCATAAGTTACTATAGAGGCAGGAGTTGTTGCACCTGTACTTGGACCAAAACTAGCAGGAGTTGTATTGTTCTGAGTTATCACAGAAGGTATTGGTGTTATTGGAGTCGTTCCAGAAAGAAGTTGTATAGATACCGCAGTCACTGGTTTTTCAAATTTATTAAGAGTGAAACTTAATGTTATTGCAGTACTCGCACCAAATTGTCTATTACCACCACCACTCAATGAACAAGTTGGAGGAGTATAAGGATAAAATATTCTATCAAACACATCTTGTAGTGTACCACTAAAAGTAGATCCTGTCGGAACACCACCAACTGCGGCAGCACTCGATAATCTAGTTCTATCGTATCTTAAATCTGCAGAAAAAGTTCCTGATCCAGTAGCATATATGTTTATACCAGAAGATGATAATCCCGTGTTTATGTCTTCTATCCTATTCCATAAAGTCCAAACCGCATCCCTAACATCTTTTGCATCAATTAAGTTTGTATTATTATCAGGTATGTTGGCAAGCAAATCCGAAATATAAGCATAGTCTGCAATAACATTTTGATTACCACCATTACTATCATATATTGTGTTGCCCGTATTATAACTCTGTGTAGACATATGAGTTTATTCTTTTTTGGTATATATTAAATTTTAATGTTGCTTTATTTTTATTTCGTTTTTAATCACTATATTTGTAGAATAAATATAAAACATGAAAGAAGATCTATTTAGATTTATTGAAGAAAAGGCACCGGGTGCAAAGCCACTACTTCTTGTTATTCGTGGATCACATGCATATGGAACAAATATTGAAACATCGGATACCGATTATGCAGGTGTATTCATCCAATCACAAGAAGACATCTTTGGATTCAACTACAAAGAACAAATCAACGACGATACAAACGATACCGTAATCTATGAAATCAAAAGGTTTCTACAACTACTTTCTAGCAACAATCCAACCGTATTAGAACTTCTAAACACACCGGAAGATTGTATCATCTATAAAGATCCTATCTTTGACCTTATCTTAGATAACAGAGATAAATTCATCACCAAAGTGTGTGCTAAGTCTTTTGGTGGTTATGGTAAAATGCAAATCCAAAAAGCAAAAGGTCAAAACAAAAAACAAAACTGGGAAAAAGATAAAGTAACTCGTAAAGATGTACTTGACTTTGTTTATGTGATTGAAGGATCAAAATCAATTCCATGGAAAAAATGGAATGAAGATTTTAATTATGAAGAAAAATTCTGTGGTGTCGTGAACGTACCAAATGCTAAAGATGTTTATGCAGTTTATTATGATAAAGATGCTAGAGATGTGTTTTCCGAAAATGTATCAAAATCAACTAGAAATCTTCTAATCAAATTGAGAGAAGAGTTAAATCAACCAATGGGTTTTGGTTATAAAGGGTTAGTTAAAACTGGTGAAGGTGATAACGTAGCCGAGTCAAATGCTCTTCGACTTTCTTCTATTCCAAAAGGTGAAACTCCAATCTGTAATATCGTCTATAACAAAGATGGTTATTCTGAACACTGCAAAGATTTTAAATCTTATGAAGATTGGTTAGCAAATAAAAACGATGCTAGATGGGTCGATGTCAAATCTCACGGTCAGAAAATCGACGGTAAGAACATGATGCACTCAAGAAGACTTATGGATATGGCAAGAGAAATAGCATTGGGTCTTGGTATCAACGTTCGTAGAGAAAATGCTCAAGAACTTATCGATATTAGAAAAGGAAAGATTGATCTTCAAACTCTTATCGAGCAAGTTGAGACAGAAATCATTGAAATTGATGAACTTTTTGGTAGTTCAAACCTTCCAGATAAAGTAGATGAATCTTTTGTTAACGAATTACTAATCAAAATCAGAAAAAATATATATAATACACTATGAGTATAATGACGTTAACACTTATGTTTATATTTGGCTTCCTATATGCGAAGATTGTAGACAAAATAAAAGCACATTTCAAAGACCAAAAGCTTCTGAAAGATATGATATTACAATTCGAAGAGATATTATCTAATATCAAAAAGGGTCAAGCAGTATTTGTTAGTAGGGTAAATCATACAGTGATGTTAGATACCAAACTAAAAGACTACAATATTGTAAACGTAGTTTATCTTATGGATAAAAGTATTGTTTGTATTTTCAAAGAAAATAAATGTATCTATACATCTGAGACAATCGATAAAAAGTTAAATGAAAATATAATAAGTAATATACATGAACAATATGGTAAACAGATTGATGATGTTGTAGAAGTATTGGGTGTGACAATCTCTAGAGAGGAATTAGAATCTAAGTTAAAAGATTTTGAAAGTGTAAACCCAGAAGCGGACCTAAACAATCTAATGATGAAGAAAGAAACTACGGAGATTGAAAGGATAGTAGAAGAAAACGAAGATCGTTTCGATGTAGATTCAATCTTAGATAAGATAAACAAACTCGGAATGAGTAAAATAACACAAGAGGAATTAGATTTTTTGAAAAATCAAAGCAATAAATAAGATGACTGATAAAATTGTTATGCACAACTACAGCTATTTGATGAATAGCACTTATGATAGAATCAATAAAGGTAAATGTTATGACATATCCTTTAAACCATACACGATAGATTTTATCGAAAAAATAATGTACTACTTCGAAGAAAGAGAAGAGTATGAGAAGTGTAAAGTTCTATTGGACTTTTCAAAAGAAAGGTTCGACCACGAAAAAAACTATGCCTTAGTATGAATATTAGACAATTACCAGATGGTACTATAGAAATAGACGATGGTAGCAAACCAGAAGGATTCGTACAAGAAGAATCTTCATGGGAATACGAAAGATCTGAGATAGATCAATATTTCATCGACGAATGTGAAAAAAGAGCAGAAGAAACAGAAGAAATACATTTTCTTTTTGATACTAAGCTATCTCACTTTGTTAAAAAAAAGAATATCTTAAACAAAGAAGATAGGAGAGAATCTGATCTTTCGGAACTATTGGAAAATGACACCTATCATATAGGAACCGAAATGGATTTTAATCAAATGCCTTCGAGATTTTCATACTACGATACAGAAACAAAACTAAAGTGTCGATATGAAAAATATTCTTTTGTATTAGATTTTATAAAGAGTTTAGGATTTGAACCATCAGAGTTCAATTTTGGACCAGAAATGGAACAATCCTATATTTTAGAACTGAGAGAAGATGAATATGTAGAAAAGTTTATTATAAGATTACAACCTAATCTTTTTTTGAAACTCATACATATGAAAGACGATTTCAACACAATCTATAATGGATTCTTTTCAAAAACAAAGATATTTGAAGCCATTGACAAACAATCAGGAATTCTATCAAAGGTTCTAATCAGAGATGCTAAGATAAAAGATATTCTATCATGAAAAAAGAGAGCTTTGAGGCTCTCTTTTCTTTTTTTATTTAAGTAAGTTATAAAACTCTTTGAAATGTTTTATTCTGTCTGGTAATCCTATTGTTCCACCATTTACTCTTTTAGTAACTGCAGTAACGGTAGCATCGTCTGCACCTTTATCACAAATAGACCATAGTTTATTAGAGTCAAAAAAGAATGCTGCCGAAGCTAATGGATATTTAGTCGCTACTAAATCAGGATTTGCTACGCAATCCTCTCCAATGAATTTTGTGAATCCTTGATAGTTTGATTTTCCAGTCAACTGAATATATCCTCTTCCTCTGAATTTGAATCCTTCTTTAGAACTTTCATCACCATTTCCCATTCTGTTTGCATAAACTTTAGAAGCAATCTTTTCCGGGTTTCTAGCATAAGAAGTAGCATCTCCAGGGAAATACTTTCCAAATATTTTTTTCAATCCGTCTGCAGAATAGTTTAGGTTTTCAGAAACTGCTTTGAATCCACCTGATTCATGACCACATTGTGCTAAAAAATGTGATAACCTTAATACATTTGTAATGTTGAATTTTGCAGCAGTGTCAGGAATCTGAGCAATCACAGAATCTGGAAGATGTCCTTTTAAAGCTTCTAGTTTAAATGAACTTGTAGGTATTACAACCGATTCTTTTACGATAAAAAACATTTTTTCCCAGCTTGTATTGGCGGAAGTTATGATTCCATCTGCTGTCAATCCGTTTTTAGTCTGCCATTCTTTTACGGCTTTCTCAGTTCCAGGTCCGAACGAGCCATCAGCTGTAATTCCTAGCTTTTCTTGAAGTGACTTAACATCGCCTCCTTTTGATCCTAATTTAATTAACATATCGATATTTTTATTTTGATTTATATATCCAAATAGGAAAACCAAAATATTAGTATAAGTATATCATGATGTTACATGTTTTAGGCGTTTTTCCAGATGAAATAATTTCCTTTTCCGACACTTTCACCTTCTTTGTAATATTCAGAATCAAGCAATCCACCAATCAATTTCAATAGAAATTCTTCAGTGAAAAACTCGTCTAGTTTTTTAACAAAAGCTTCTTTTCCTACTAAATCAGAAAGATTCATAGATATATCGTCTGTTAAAACAACATCTTTCTTACAAAGCTCATCATATAGATGATCTATTATATTTGATTCTATTATATCAATGTCTTCTTTTGAATAAATGAAAGTCACTTCTTCATCCTCTATTTTAAAACAATGTTTTTCAGGATCTACTATATCTATCGATCCTAAGTTAGTATCAAAAACGTCTGCCAATACTTTTTCCATATTTAGATCCGCTTTTTCAATACCTTTATATAGACACTGCTTCATAGAAGCAATCTTGAACTCGTCAGATTCGAAGAACTTGAAATTCTCAAAAGTAAGTACACCATCAGATTCCATATTTGCTCTGTCTTCGATAACATCAGAAAGAACTCTGTCTATCCCAGTTATTTCGTTCAACTTATTTCTAATAAGGAACTTTTTGAATCTTTCACTACCTGGTTGAAGGTATCTTTTAAGATTAGAAGGCCTGATTTTACCTTTTGACATGTATTCATCAACCAATTCATTTACGATTTGGTAATATTTGTTAGCATCTTCTCTACTTTTTATTGACATTGCTTAGAATTATTTTCTTGTATATGTATATATTAAATATATTTTTTCTTTTTCTAAACAAACCTTTCTAGAAAATATATATATCTCACAAAAAATAACAAGACAGAAAAATATGAAAAAAGCATTGTTTTTAGTAATCACATCTGTGGTACTTGCATCTTGCGGTGGCAAGACTCCTGAGGGAGAAGCTGCAAATACTGACACGACTGCCGTTGAGGCTGCTGTAGATACTACAGCTGTTCCGGCATCTACCGTTGCAGTAGATACTACTGTAGTTAAGTAATCACCACAGAAGGTTACAACAGAATGTTGGAAAAGCGAGGCACATCAAATGTGACCTCGCTTTTTTATTTTGCGTCATTCGCATTTAATATATAGAATATAATTAAATATATACTTTATGAACCTAGCGCAAACAAAAGCATATTACAATACAAAGCCTGTAGAGTTCGTCGTTAAAGAACGATACGAACTTATAGAGGACAATGAGTTCATACCTAGATTTTCATTGAAGAATGTAAAAGACATCGCTAATATACCTATCAACGAGCCTATCAAGTACAACGAGCAGACTATGATAAAGGCAATCAAATACGGGATGATATTCCTACTCAACTATAAAGGAGAAGAAGATACACATTTCGCTGGCCATGAGCGAGTTATATACCCAATGGTGATTGGAAGGTCTTCAAAAGGTAAAACTTTATTGAGAGGTTGGCATCTAAACGGATGGTCAGTGTCTCAGAAAAGACACATAAACAAGATCTGGAGACTTTTTAGAACAGATAGAATACTTTCTATGACTTTTACTGGATCGTTCTACAGATTAGCCCCTGCAGGTTATAATATGAATGATAAAGGTATGAGAGGTGGTATAATAGCTAAAGCAGATTTTAGTGAGATTAGAAGAAACCAACAAAACCTTGTAAACCAAAACAAAATTCAGAACAGAGAAGAAATTACTTTAGGTGGTGAAGAAAGAAAATTCGCGACCATAGTAGTCAAAGAAACTGAAAGTCAATTGGATTTGACAAAAGTAATGGACAACGCTTATATAAACAACATCAAAGACACAAATACTTTAAGAGTATCGTTTTTAAAAAGTGTATATGGAAACAAATATGTTGCAGTATTAGGAGCTTTGGGTCAACCAGGAAATACTGTTAAGATTCAGACTGATAAAAATCAACAAATAGGAGTATTCAAAGTGCTTGATTCTGTTACCGGCCAAGTTCTTAAAAGCATAAAGAACGTAAAAGGAAATACTTTATACGACCTTTATCTATTTGAGAAAAAACTTTAGCTTTTCACTTTTAATATATAAAAGAAAATATTCTAAATATATGAAGAATTTACGTAAATTCTTGGATTTTATAAAAGAAGAGCTTAGGATTGACAAGATGGATCCCGAAAATATCGAACAGATAAAAAGGAACATACTGACAAGACTTGGAGAGTATAAAAGTTCTATATTGGACAATATTGTCTACAACTTTCAAACAAACAAAGTAGACTACAAATCATTCGAAAAGATTGAAGTAGATATAATAATGAGAGAACTCAACAACGAGTTTACTCCAGAGGTCGTACAAGACTTAAACATCGACACACTTCTTAGAAAGATAAATCAACTTATGGAGCTCAAAAGAAGAGATACCAAAAGTAACATAAGAAAACAGTTTGATGACTTCACCAAATCCATAGACAACAGGATATCAGTTATCAAAACTGGTGCTCAGGCTCAACACTTTGATGAGTTTGAAGGTGAGAGATCTATACTTACTAGAAAAGAATACGAATCTGAGAAATATCAGATACAAGTAGAGCTTATGAAGCTTCAAGAATGGGTTCTGAAGAACGGTAAGAAAATAGCTATAGTATTCGAAGGAAGAGATTCTGCAGGAAAAGGTTCTACAATAAAAAGATTTGTTGAATACTTAAATCCAAAAGGATTCAGAGTAGTTGCTTTAGGACTTCCAACTCCAGAAGAGAAAGAAAACTGGTTCGCTAGATATGAGGCACACATGCCTAAAGAAGGAGAGATAGTATTCTTTGATAGATCTTGGTACAACAGAGCAGTAGTAGAGCCAGCAATGGGTTATTGTACAGAAGATCAGTACAAAGACTTCATGGAAAAAGTGGTAGATTGGGAAGAGAAGATGATAAAGAAACAAGGTCTTCATCTTATTAAGTTCTGGTTCTCTATTACCAAAGAAAAACAACTAAAAAGATTCGATTTAAGACAACAAAGTCCTTTGAAATACTGGAAGTTCTCACCGAATGACGCCAAAGTTGTTGATAAATGGGAGATAATCGGACACTACAAAAATCAGATGTTCAACCTTACATCAAGTAGAACTACACCGTGGGTTATAATAAACTCAAACGACAAAAAGATTGGAAGATTAAATGCTATGAGATACGCACTTTCAGCCATTCCTTATGAAGGAAAGAATCAAAATATATGCAAATACTACCCAGAAGTAGTAAACATTCTAAAATAAAAGTAAACGATATGGAAATCAAAAAATTTAAACTATTTAAAGAAGACCATGATGGTGGTCCTCAAAACTATATGTTCTTTGGTAATCTTAAAACAATTAAAAGATTGGTTGATGAGATGTTAGAAATGGATGAAGCAGAAGTAGATGCTATGCTTACAAACGGACACAACTGGGCATTAGACCACATCGCGACTTCTAAAGACGATGTTGAAGAAGTTTTCAACTTTCTTGCAGGTCATTCAGAAGAGCATGAAGAAGAACATCACGAAGAAAAACCACTATTGGGTGGACCTGAATCATCTCACTCAGAGCATGATGCTAGACACAGAGATGACGAAAACATAAAAGGCTTCGAAGATTTCAGCCTATAAAAAATAACATTTAAAAATGTCTTATACAAGAGAACAAATCGAGGCTGCAGTTAAATCAAAAGGATATGTATGGTTCGACGACGCGGCAAACAAAGGATTCGACGTAAATATCGTTGGAGTAAGAAATTCCGAAACAGGAACAAAAGTAACAAATGTCTTTGATGATAACTTAACTATCTCATACAAAGAAAATGGAGAATGGAAATTCTTTATTTGGGCAGCTACAACAGATCCAGGTAAAAAAGGTGTTTTAGAATATCATAACAAAGATGGTGTTGCTAGATTAGTACCTAATCAATACAGAGGTTCACATACAATCAGATTACACCAAGGTAAATACGAAGCATTAGGTCAAGCCAAAAACGTTAAAGTTTACAGAGATGCAAACAAAGACTTAAACTATGATGAGAATAAAATCACAGAAGGAATCTATGGTATCAATATACACAAAGCTGGACAAGATTCAACATGGGTTGAAAACTGGTCAGAAGGTTGTCAAGTATTCAAAAGAGTTAAAGACTTTGATGAGTTTATGAAAATCTGTAAGAAAGCTTCAAAGATTCATGGTAACTCTTTCACATATACTTTAATAGAATCAAAAGATATTAAATAATGAAACATCTAAACAATTTTGAATCCTTTTCGATAAATGAACAAAGAACATTAGCAGCTCTTGATGAGTTATGTAATTTTGATTCTATCAATGAAGGATTTATGGATTGGATAAAAAAGATTGGAGAATTCTTTGAAAGAATAAACGATTCTATAAGAAATCTTATGTTGACACTGATGGAGAAAGGATTGATGGCACTTAGTCTCGTCAAAAAGTTCTTCGACAAGGTACTGGATAAGATAAAAAGTTTCAAAGAAAAGCACCCTGCCTTATTTAGAACTATAATCATAACACTTATTCTAATAGTTTTATTCTTTGTTCTATGTTCTGCAGCAGCGACTAAACAAGCTACACCACCGGAAGGAGTAATGGATGCTGCGATTGGATTCCTGAAAAGACTTCAGTCCGAAGGATCCGGAAAATACGATGATGGTCTTCTTATGAAAGCACAAGCATATTTGTTTCAATTGAAAAAAGGAGGATCGGTAGACAATCCAATCTTTGGAAAACAAGTGACAGACTTGGCAAACTCAGCGATGAAAGTTGTTCAGCAGAACGCAGAAGAGATAAAGAATATGACACCTGGTGAAGAAAGAAATCAATCAATACAATATTTGTTAAATCTAGCAGAACAGGGTTCGAAGATGGTGAGCTATAAAATAGTAGAGTACCAAAATGCACTCACCGGAAAATACGCAGGTGAGACAATAAATTTAGCCTACAAATAATCAAAACCTCTCAAATCGAGAGGATTTTTGTAAACAATCATCATATATTTCTATAGAATAAGGTACAAAAACAAATATCCAATCATGAAAGAAGAGATAGATGAATTCATCACATTTATAATGAGCTATAAAAATGATGAGAGAGTAACAATAACTAAAGATATAAAATACGGTCATAAAAACTATTGGATAACCTTCGATATTGACTCTGAACCAAAGTCAATCGTGTCTAACAATCATTGGGGAAGTATCTCTGGTAGAATGTCAATACACTTCGATAGAAGAAACGAATGTATATTCTTTTCATCAGACAACACAGATGTATCAAATATTGTGATAGAAGACAAAAATCTTTTAGACAAATGGTGTGAAATCATAGAAGATTACATAGCAAGCAACCTAAAAACAGATTTTAGACAAATGGTCGAGCAAACACTATCAAGCTGTTACAAAAAAAACATCCATAGAGAGTGGAAAATGAAAAAAATATTCGACGACGAAGATGAATCTTTATAATCAAGAAGAACTAGACAGAATACAGAAGACAAAAGACACCAACGACCGATTGGAAGAATTGTTCAATGATAAAAGAGCAGAATGGAATAAACAGGTAGAGCCACTTTTCAAAGCACTAACTACTGATTTATCTAACCCATCGAATTCTAAATACATATTAGAGGCACAATCTACTGCTTTATCGTTTAGACAACAAATAAACGAAAATATAAACTTCTTCTTAAACAAAAGAAGTAAGGAAACAACAAAGATTAAAAAACTAAGACAAGATAAGTTTGTATTTTACGCAATCGGATTTCAAGTAAAGACTAATATGGGAGAGAAAGCAATTCTTATTGATGCACACATCGCAGAAAATGATAGATGTATCGAGTTGATTGAATCTTACATTACTTTTCTTAGAGATACTGTCAAAAACTTAGAAGCATTCGGATATTCGATAAAGAATATGATTGAACTAATGAACTACTTAGGAAGATAATATGAAAACAATAGACGACACAATGAGAACAATAGGAGCAATAATCGGAGCTTGTATATTTGCAGGTCTCGTATGGATTTGGGTACGTGAAATAAACTACGACCTCAATGTAGTAGACACGAAAGTAGAGCTCGCCGACGGAACCGTATACCTCTGCGTGGAGGCCGACTCAAGGCGAGATGGGATGACTTATATAAGGAAGCCACAGAACACTGGACTTAGAAGCATAACAATTCCAACCAATAATATAAAGATGATAACTAGATTCAAATAAAAAAAACCACTCTTAAAGAGTGGTTTTTTCGTTTACAAGCATCTTTTCAAAATACTCCCAAAAGACTTTATGGTCGACCGCCACCGATATCCTACTACAGTTTTCATGTTTCAATTGTTTGTTTAAAGTAAACTTACTTAAAGGAACGCTTGAAATCTTATTCTTCAAAAGTTCGTTATAAGAAACATTTACAACCGCGAAAGGTCCTGTAGGCATATTTGGATATTCATCAAATAATAGACCATTCATTTCAAGAACCATTATATTCTTTTTGATACTATCAACTGTTTTATTTTTATACTCAGTTATTGCAGTTTTTTCTTTAAGAAGTTCATTTATTATGTGTTGAGGAAGAGTAGAAATGGAATTATATTTATACAAAGATTTTATTCTCAATGTTTGATATAGAGCTTCGTTTTTTGTAGAGATATATCCTACTCTGTATCCTGAAAGACCAATAGATTTTGAAAAAGATGAAACAACGATAACGTTATCGAAAAAGAAATCACTCAATCCATCATTCACATCACTAAACAAATAGTAATATGGAAGATCCAACACGACAGTAACCCCAGCATCTTTAGACCTAGCCAAAAAGTTTTTGATTACTTCCACATCAGGACAATACCCAGTCGGGTTTGATGGGTAACAAAGCATAACCGTACCAGATCTTGGTGAAAACTCATCAATCTTAAAATCATCAAAAGTCTTTATTTCTTTTCCATGTGTGGTAAGTATCTTATTCCAAGAACCCCAATGATAGTTAGGAATCCAGATTGTTTCATCACCTAAAGAATTGATAAGTAAATCTAATCCTGCCATTCCACCAGGTGTTATAATAACATGACCATCTAATCCAAACTCTTCTTTTATAGTTTCAATCAATTCAGGACTTCCATCATTACCACTATATTGTTGAGTCTTCCCATTATTAAGGTTAAGATCTAAATTCAAAGAATCAATATCTAATGTAGTGACATCCATCACACCTCGGTGTAGTTTCAAATATTTATCACCAGTCTCTTTCTCTATTTTGTTGATGTTTTCTCCTATCTGAACGATAGAAGAATAGGTTACGTTTGCTGTATTTATCTTCATAGCATTTCCTGTATGTTTTCTTTTATAAAAACTTCTATTTTTTTAAGATTTTTTAGAGATGTCTTTACATCCAACTGAATTCTCCAGTTCTTCACTTCATTATCCTTATCCTCTGGAACCTCCTCTATAGTAAGTTCTATCTCTTGTTCGTTTATACTCTCAAAAAGAGGTTCGTCATTGTTAGTTGCTTTCAACATATCGTCAAAAGACATCAACATTTTGGCATCATTGAGTCCATTGATTATGTATTTACCGTCTTCTATTGGTGAAAATATATGACCAGCGTCGTATATCTTTACTTTATCAAAGAAATCCTCTAAATACCAGTCTTCTTTTAGTCTAAATTTAATCATCTTATAAGTTTTACTCTGGTTATATA
>Ga0208133_1000295_pt1 | contig 20064 bp, 28 predicted proteins | sample ColrivemetaGS535_FD_187595 | JGI IMG/M metagenome (GOLD analysis project Ga0208133, IMG submission 187595) | Estuarine microbial communities from the Columbia River estuary, USA - metaG S.535 (SPAdes) (version 2) | ecosystem: Environmental > Aquatic > Marine > Intertidal zone > Estuary | place... | reverse complement strand
CGGTTCTACCTTGAAACCAACCTATAATATTACCATCATTAATTAATCTTGCAACTTCTTTACACAACATTTCATCGGTATCAAACATTACAACTTTTTTTCTATGATTTTGTAATATAATTTTAAGTAATTCGGGGTTACTCCATTCCTCACCCAAATATGGAGATTGATTATCACCACCTTTTACTTTTGGATTACCCATTACAATATGATGTTGATATAAACATGCACCAATTGCAGAACCACTATCCGAAGGTGCAAATGGTATGAATACATTCTTAATTGATGTAGCTGTTTTTATCTTACCATTGGCGGTTCCATTATATGCACACCCACCACCTAATACTAAGTTTTCAGATTCCCAACTATTTGTAATTCTATTGATGATAAAATATAGTGCACCTTCATACCATTGTTGTAATGATGCAGCTAAGTCTTTATGATGTTGTTCGATTGGTTCGTCTTTAAATCGTGGAGGAAATCCAATTAAATCAATGAGTTTTTGGTGAAACATATCATTATCCGATGTATGCCATGTAAAGTAAGACATGTCCATCTTTACAATATCGGTTTCACCACCAGTAGTAACAACTTTATCAAATATGTTATTATATTTTTGATTATTACCATATGGTGCAAGTCCCATAACCTTATACTCACCTTCGTTTGGTTTAAACCCTAAATATGCCGTAAATGCCGAATATATTAATCCCAATGAATATGGAAAGTGTAGTGTTTGTATTTTATGAAATCCTTTGTCATCACACATTGTGGCATATACCGAATGCCTTTCTCCAACTCCATCAATTGACAAACCAATTGCTCTATCAAATGGTGATGTATAATATGAGAGTGCTAAATGTGATAAATGGTGGTGTGTGTAAGTAATAATACCATCATATCCAATTGATTTCAATATTCCTTTTAAATTACCTTCCGTTTCATTCCATCTTTTTAAGAATTGTCTCCATTTCATTGGAAATCGTAAACCACCCCACTTACCAATTGTTTCTCTAACTCTTTCGAATTTATCGTTTGGATTTTCATACCAACAAACCATATCAACTTCATCAATTGTTATTTTTGCGTATTCTAAACACCATTGGATTACTTTAAACGGAAAAGAACTATCATGTTTTTCGCCGGATAGTTTCTCCTCTTCAATTGCACATATAACTTTACCATCTATAACTAATGCTGCCGCAGAATCATGATAAAATGCTGATAAACCTAATTGTACCATATTTAAATTTTTATATCACCTTCTCTGTCGAATTCATTATAAAGTGCCATTTGTTTTTCTTTCATCTTGTTGACAACTTTGGTAATATAATGTGTAGGGTGGCCTGTGATTTCTCTAATAAGAAGGTATAAAGATTTTTTATTAAAATTTTCTATATGTTCTGCTCTTCTAAATAATTCCAATACTGAATCTGCAATTTGTAAATCTCTTTTCTTTGGGAAAAAGTTTTCTAAATGTGTATCCCAATATTCAAGCATTCTTTTATTAAATGTTCTGTGTTCATCATTTCTTTCTTCCTCTCTAAAATTATTTTCAGTATCAAATGAATCTGGTAATCCAGACATTACATCGGTTTCTTTATATCTTTTATAATTTGCATTATTATTTAAAATAAGATAATTCCTTGCAACAATAGTAAAATAACTAAATGCTTTACCTTTACCCGCTTTGTACATATGAATTTTTTCAATCATAAATGCAACAACTTCCGACATTACATCTCTTGGGTCATCGTCAAAGTAAGTAAACTTCCATTTATTATAAACTATCTCTGCAAGTTTGTCAAATGCAGATGCAATTCTTTCTCTATATAGTTTATCTTTTATATATTGGTCATTTGTTAGATTATACTCTATAATAGCATCCTCTGTATCCTTTGTAAAGTATTGTCTATTGGGGCCCCTTTTTTTTCTTGGCATAATTACCTTTGTTTGAATTTTTGAATAGTTTCTTTTATTTGATAAAATATAGAACCTACATCATCATCCTTCTCAAACATTTGACGATTATCAATTTGTCTTAATGCTTCCAGTAATGCTTCGTTTCTTTCGATTTCTGTTTGTATAAATTTTTGTGTATCTTCGTATGTATCTTCGTATTTTTCTAATTTATTTAGAAGATTCCATATACTATATCCAGCAATTGCTAAAAATATAGTTAAAATTATTATTATTATTTCCATATTAAACTATTTCGTATCCTTCTAAAAAGAATTTATTTGCATTTTTAAATTTAACTTCAATTAATTCTCCTTCTTTTGATTTCATTACAATCTTTTCATTTCTACCATAAGTTTGTCTTTTAACTACTTGTGTATTATAAACTCTATCTTTAATTGTGAATCCGTCTAAATGGTCAATTTCATGCTGAACTATAACGGTCATCATTGTTTCCTTTGATACCGATTCATTTGCTTTATCACCTTCTGGATTAATTTCAAATGTTAATTCACCTAAATTATCAGTTTGTACAATAACTTTGGATGCACGTATGGTTCTAATTGGTTTTGTTAAAGTTGAAGGGATTGATAAACAACCCTCATAGAATAGAAATCCTTCTTTTGATTTTTCCGTTATAATTGGATTTACTAAGAATAATTCTTCATCACCAAATTTAATTAAACATGCTCTTTTTTTAATTCCTATTTGAGTTGCCGAAATTCCTAATCCTGGATTCTTTTCCAAAGCTTCATTTAATTGTAACCTTAACTCATCGGCTTCTTGTTGAGTTATTTCCGACTTTAATATAGGAGTTTTAAGATACTCCGTAAACTCTTTTGTTGTTAATCCATTAGAACCTTTGTCAACTATTAATTTCATATTTTATTTTTTTAATCCGTATTTAATCCATTTATACCACACTCTTTCGTGAATATAGTATTGTATGGGTTTATAAATCAATTCTGCTACTCCAAACGCTGCTCCAACTTTAATTGAACCACTTATCAACCACATTAATAAGAAACCAATTAAGGTACTTAAAATGCGATATGAGATGGTTTTAGCAATGTGTCTTTTACGCTCTACTAACATCTTCGTTATCTATGTTGTAAACAATCACATCTCCATTGGAGTCTATGTATTTTTTTCTAATAGCAGTTCCACTAATTTGTTCGATTTCTTTTGGTGGTTCGTGATAGATTACATCATAACCTACACCTCTACCATAGTTTACACTTTCAATGTCTGGAATTATTGATAATAAAATTTTATCCCAATTTTGTGTAAAAAATGGTTCTTTTTGTAATTCTTGTAATACCTCTTGTGCTGATTTAGGGTTGTTCTCATCTTTTTGAACATCTCTAATTGCTACCCAACAATTCTTTCCTTTCTCTAATTGTTGATTTATTAACCACTCATGACCTTTATGCCACGTTTGCCACCTTCCTATAAATAATGCGTATTTTTTCATATTTGTAATATACGAAAATTATTCTAAACTACCAAATAATTAATAAGTTTTAATTAAATCGTCTTCCTGTTTCTTTTTGTATTTTAACCAATAATTAATTGCATTTTGGTCATTTATCCATTTTGGTTTGTCATCCCAATCAAAATCGGTTTTAGCGTAGTATGGTAATAAATTTCTATTACCAGATGCTCTTTCAGCGTGACCTTCAATAGACCACTCATCTATAATCCCATCATTGTTCGTATCATAACCATCAATTGTTCCATCACCATCCAAGTCAATAGGAATCCTAACAATTGAATTCTCATTTTCTTTGTTTTCGTTAAGAATATTTTCCACTATAACTTTATTTTCATCCTCTTTTGTAGAATATTTTCTACTATCTCCGTAAATTTGGTAATTTTTGTAGTTTTCCTCCATTAAGTCATCTAAATTATCATATAAACCTAATTTTTCGTCATTTTCTATAATTTCACCTATAAGTCTTTTTTGTTTTTTCTTTTTATCTTCAATTAAACCATTAAATGCGATAATTAATGCTACTGCTAATGGGTCAAATACCATTACAATCAAAAATATGAAGAATTTTACTACATTTTTCAATTCTACACCAAATGCTTCCGCTACAAACCTAAAACCGCCTACTTCTTTCTCCAAATCTATGTTAGAAGTCTTAATTTCATTGATTTTTTCCTTTTCTTTTGCAGTCTGGTCTTGTAAATCACTAATTTTTTTGTTAATTTTAGCAATTTCTTTATCTCTATTGTCTATTGAACGTAAAAGACGAGAATTTACCTTACTACCATCAATGATTTTACCTTGATTTTTGTTAAACTCACTAATTTGTGTTGATAGTTGCGTAATTTGGATAGTATTTTGGTCAATTTTAGTAGAGTGTACCATAATTTCCCTATCTACCTGTTGTAGTTTAAGTGATTGTGCCTGAAAGGCGTTGGATAGATAACCAAAGATACCTGCAGATGTAATTAACATTAGTAATACAACCGCTGATACCAAATACCACTTATTAAATCCCTGAATCTCATCCCATTTTTGTTTAAGATAAGTTGCTGCAACTAATTTAGCAAATTCTAATGAACTTGCCATAACCATTACTGCCGTTGATGCTCCACTAAATAGAACACCCAATCCTGTTACTGAAAAGAATGCTGCACAACCGGCGATAATTAGTGCAGAAAATCCGACTAAATATTTAAGCCAATTCATTTAACGATTGATTCTAGTTAATTCGGAAATACGCTCTACTATTTTTCTAGCGTCTTCCAATGTTGTATGGCCTTCGGATGGTGACATTTGTTGTGCACCTGTAATTCCGTTTTGTAAAATCCTTAACTTTCCGTCTAAAGCCTCTAACAATCCTTGTATTTTTTCGTTGTATATCATAGTAATAAGTATTTATTTGTATAAAAAAAGGTAGAAGTGATTAAACTCCTACCTTTGTAATATACGAAAAATAACTGAATTAACCAACTTTTAAGGTTAATTTTTTTGGTTTGGACTCTTCTTTTCTTTCGATGGTAATTAAGAGAATGCCATTTTTAATCTCAGCTTTTGATTTTTTTCCATCAAAGTTTTTACCTACTTGTATTCGTTCTTCAATATCTGAAATTAATTGATTAAAAGGATTTTCTTTATCCTCTTTTGTCTTTTTAGCTTTAATTTCAATTTTGTCCTCAAAGCAATTAATTTCAATATCATCTGGATTGTGTCCTAATACTGATAATGCTAGAGTTGCAGAATCCTCTTTAATGTCTACTGCGAATTTGTTTGGAACATACGTTGTTCTTGTCTTTGGTTGCTCGATTGGAAAAAACTCATCGAATAATCCGTTGAAATCATAAGAAATCATAATAAAATGTTTTTTTGTTAATAATACTCCATATAGTCCAAATACTATACCATCCCTTATTTTGTTACAAAGTTATGACAAAACTACCTTAACTTTATTACAAATCGGAAAATGTGTCATTAAATTACGTTATCTTGTCTTTCAATGATTGTCGACATATGGTCTGCCCAATGCATAATAAATTGTAACTTATAAACTAATTGTTTCTTTAAGTCGTGACCTGCTAAATACTTTTGATTATCTTCATCATACATACCATCAGTAAGTTTGATTGCAAAATACTCTTTCTCATTATACTGAATACCGTAGTGGTTCAATGAAAAGAAAGTTCTATCGGTTAAGGTCATATATGGGATATTCTCATTACGAACAAATAGGGTTCCGTATTTCTTTTGAGACCATTCTTCTTGATTTGGTAAATAGTGTAATTCACCTTTAATACCTAACTTTCCTAAATCGTGATGTAGACAACTAAATATCAATTCTTCTTCGGTAAAATCTATCACACCACCTTGCAATACGAACAGGTCTCTCATTTTAAGAGCGTTCTTACATACATTAAAGATGTGGTCTATATACCCACCTATATATGCGTTATGATAGTGTTTTGAGCCAGATGCGGCAGATAGTGTAAGGTTAATACCCAATTCTTCTTCGGAATACATATGGAGTAATTTCTCCAATCTTTCTCCTGTAAAATACTTCTTAATTATACCTATAAATCGGTCATAATTTGCTTTCAATTCTTGTTCTGTCTTTTGTTTCATTGTTTAGAGTTTAATTGTTTATAATACTCTAATATACGACAAATATTTGACATTACCAAATTTCTTTATATCCAATACTTTCTATCAATTCAAAAACAACACGATTCCAATCTTCAATTTCAACTTTGATGGTATTGTATTTTTCTAATATGATTCCACTTACGTTATTATAAAACCATTTGGGTGCATCTGTTGGTCTTTCTATCTGTTTTGTCACATATAGATTATATCCAAAGCATGTGGTATTGTCCAACTCTTTAAACCAAACATATCCAATTGGTTGATTATCATAGTATAATATAAATAAAATATGTCCTTTATTAATTCTATTCTTAACTTCATCAATATCAAACATACCATCCCATTGATATTCTTTATTAAATGAATCTATTAAAAATTGGATATTAGGTGTGAAATATTCTAATGCAAGTATATTATCCAATTCCAATATTTCGATATGTAATTGTTTTTCTTTAATATAATTTTCTTTATTTAGTTGATATTTTTTCATAGTCTTCTTCTAAATCACCATATACTTTTACTGAACATGGTGCGGGATATCTGTTTATTTTATTTAATCTTAACTTGATATTGTCATTTATAAAAACAGATGTACAACTTTCCCAAGTATGTGAATTTTTAAATCCCCAAAAATCTATTTGTGTTGTATAACCATTATCTCTAATAAATTCACAAGTATTTGGATACTCTTCTGTTGAATCAAAAATTAAATATGCAAAGTTTGATTTTTTTAATAAATTTGATACTAATGAATGTCTATGTAGATTGTCATCTATTAAACAAAAATCATAATAATTATTTACATTAAAATCACCATCTTCTAATTTTAATTTACTAATATTTTTATAATCTACATTTTTATTTAATTTAGATTTTAAATCATTATAAAAATTTATACTTGGTTCAACGGATGTTATATTTTTAAAATATTTTTGAAAATAAACAGTACTTGCACCTGAACCTATTTCTAAATAAGTTAATTTTGATAAATCCCAAGAGATAAACCAGTCAATAAATGAATGTGTAAGCATTGGGTAATCTATGTCAAATCTAACCGGTTGTTTTATTTCAAAACTTTTAAAAAATCCTCTACTATTATACGATTCTATTAGTGCGTTTTTTGCGGATGGATTGATATGTAACTTATTAAGTAATTCTTGATTTTTCATATTATATTATACTTTTTTTAATTTTTAAATATTCAAACCCAATATTTCCCGCTAATACAATCCTATCAATTTTTGATTTTGGAGCGTTATTTGGTGCATGGGGCATATAACCAGGCATAATAATTAAATCATCTTCTTCGGGTAATATCCAATATTCTTTATTATTATTTCCTTTAAAATATAATACGCCGTCTTCACCTTCTAAAATATTTGGCATTTGTATGTAATATACAAATGTATACATCGGTATAAATATTTTTCTTTTTTCATTCAATTCTGTATGTGAATGGTATTTGTCTATATCTTTTAATTTATTATTAATAAATGCATTTTGCTTTGGTTTTTTTGAACGAACAACATTTACCCATGCTTCATAATTTAATTTATTATATTGTGTACTTGTCTCTTTACACAATTCTTTACATAAATTAATACCCATTTGAACTATATCATCAAAAGTATTTTGTATTAATAAATCACCAATAAAATTAATATTTTCCGTTTCAGATTTATATTCGTATCCATCCCATTTTTTTCCGTCTGGGTTTTGCATTAAATTTTTTGCTATTTGTATTAGACTTTTTTTATGTTTTGCAAAATTTAACTTTGTTTTCCAAATATATGTGGTATCGTCATAATAAATTTTATCCATAATTAAATAATGTTTACTTTTTCATTTATAAAATCAGATTCTATTTTAATGACTAGAGACCACCGTATACCTTTGGTTATTTCTTTTATCTCATGTAATTGTCTAGAGTGATAGACACATATCGTACCGGCGTTTTTAGGTATTATTTCTACATTATCATCCTCTACATCACCTGGCCAACAATAATATTCTCCACCATCATAATTTTCATTTAAATTAACACCTAGGTTATATCTTCTTTTTGGATATTGTGCAGCCAAATCTATATGTTTTTGAAATACATCGCCGGTTTCGTATCTATATAATTGACACCAATCGATATTTTTTATAAATTTTAGGCCGGTACTTTCTTCTAAGAATATTTGTAATCTATCAAATAACCACTTTGTATGTGGTGAGTTTGGAATTAAATATGCGTGGAATTTACTTGTTCCCCCTTCCCTTCTATTATTCTCATCGTATGTATTTTTATACCAATCAAAATTAAAACCAAAATTTTTATAGGTTTTATGAAGATTAATAATTTTTTTACATTCTGTTTTACTAAAATAATTTTTTTTATATTTCATATATTTAAAATATTCTTTTTATAAAATGATGTTTTTCAAAATTATCCCAAACCCAGTTTCTTAATTTAGTATCATTAACAAAATTTGTTCTAATATCGATGTCGGCGGATGTGTTTATATTTTTTATTTTAAATTCTTTTTCGTATTTATTTTCTATAAATTCTTCTAATTTATTTAATTCTTTTATATCAAAAATATGTTTCGGGTTGTGGCCGCTTTTCCATATTTCTTGTGAATCTAACATTTTAAAATTAATGTGTTTATTTTTTGGAAATGGTTCATTAATTTGTACCATTGTATTTTTTAATTTTATTTTATTTTTTAAAAACTTATTTAATGAATTTATTATATTTCTATGTACTAAATCTTGTGGTGAGTCTATTTTACCATCTATATAAATTTTATCTTCACTTGGGTTAAATATTTTTATATTTGTTATATCGTCTTTATTTATATTTTTATAAATCCAATCGTTGTCAATATTATGTAATATGTTTTTTAATTCTGGATATGCAAGTGGTAATCTAAAATTAAAAATATAATTTAGTGCACTTATGAATCTTTCTGAATAGTCTCTTTTTATAAAAATTGTTGGTAATTTTTTGTTTAACATTGAATACATATCTGCAGTAGTATAATGCATGTGTATTTTTATTTTATGATTTTTATTTGAAAATTGATGTATAAAATTTGGTGAATGGGAATTGATTTTTGTAATAAGTTCACTATAATTAAATGCAGGTTCAAAATTAATTGTAGATTCTTCTAATGCATAATGTACGGCCATACTAGCATTTTTAGGTACTGATACAAATATTAATTCATTTTCTATAACAAACATTATATTAGTTTTTTTGATATTGGTTTAAATTCATTTTTTTCAAAGTTATTAAGAATCATATTTAATAATGAATTTTCATTATTAATTTTTTCTATTAATAATGTGTGGCATTTATTTGTCCATAATATACACAAATTATTGTTAATTTCAAAATTTTTCATAAAGTTTTTTATAAATTCTACAAATTTGATTGGATTATTAATAGAATTTTTAGATTCTTCATAAAATGGATGTTTTTCAACACCTAATATTTTTTGTAAAATATCCAATGGATATGTGTGTGTTGATATGAATGGGATATTTGCTAATATTAAACCATATGTTTTTTCCGATAAATAATTAGATGTTAAATTTCCTGGCACCCAATCCCATGTTTCCGATAAAACATGCATTTTGGCTTGTGGTAAAATTCTCATTAGATAATCTAAATAATGTTCAATATTTTCAATCCAACTTATATCATTAAAATCATTACCATTTGTTATATTAAAATTTATATTATTATTTTTAATTGTTTTACCATATAATGAATATTCATTATTTATACAATTATCTACTCTTGATAAATAAATTTTTGAATTATTTAAATTGGCTAAACCATTTATTATTGCCGTTCTATTTCTTTTGTGGTATCTCATTGAAAAACATAAATCATATGGTTGATTTAATTTTTCAAATATATTTTTAAATTCATAATACCAACGAATGGATAATAAATCATTCCACTCATGTATTGTGTTGGTTAATGCAAAAAAATGATTTGTGTATTTTTCTTCAATAATATCATTTATAAAACAATTATCACTTATTATTTTATGATTTTTTAATCTATCTATTTGAGTTTCTAAATCTGAAATTGGAAAATATTGTATACCATCGTATTTAATAAAAGATTTTTCAGTTCTGAATAAACATACTAACCAATCTTTTTTATCTTTTAATGTATCGGATATCCACTTCATTAGTGGTACATCGTTAACACCAAACTCTGCACCCCACTTTCCTCTATGGGCATCTTCACCTTGTTTTTTATTAAAACAATCAATTGAATTAAATTTTACGTCTTTATTTAATTGATAAAGTATTGTAAGAAAATCTAATAAATGATAACCATCTTCATTATCATTTATTTCTGGTTCAAATATGAACTCTAATTCAATATTGTTGAATGAACATTTAACACTACCTCTTTCATTTTGAATATTATATATTCTATCTTTGGTGTTATGTGCTAATTTATAAAATAATGATTTTGTATAATAATGGTGTACATATATTTTATGTAACATTACAAAAAAGTTTTAGATTTTTTTTGTGTGTTTCCGTAAAAAGTTTTATCAACATTTTCCCATTTTTTTAATGGACATGGGTTGAATTCTGGTGAAAATATTTTTTTAGATATTGGGCACCCACATTCATTACATAATATTGAAATTTTAATTTTATCCGAAAAAACTTTTTTAGAAGGACAATTATCACAAATAATAAATCTATTTTCTGCTAATATTTTTTGGTCGTTTGTTGGATTGTGAGCAATTATCCACGCACTAGCTATTTCTTTAAATTTCTGTAACATTTTTATTCAACGATTTTAAGTATGTTTGGTTTTTATTGCTCCTATAAACAAATTCATAATAGATTTAATATTACTAATGGTGGTTTCATTAATATTTTTTTTTCTTCTTTTTTTTACATCATCTGGATTTGACCACTTTTTGTTTTTATTTATTTCTGTTGCCATTTTATTATTTTATTTTATTTAATTTAATTCCTAACCCTTTATAATCTACCGAATAATAACCATCTTCTTCTAATTTAACGTACATATCATATGGTGTTCCTATTAAATCTTGAGCCATAACACCTTCCCAAATACCACTCATATCTTCGTTATATAGTGATATTGTTTTTTTAATAAAATGTTCTTTGAATTCAAAAGTGTAAAGTTTTATTCCATTTTCTAACGTTTTAGTATGTTTAATTTTTTTCTTTAATCTTTTGTCGGATTTATTTGCATTACAATAAGCATAATAGTCACAAACTCTTGAAAAATTTGCATCAACATCATAACAAGTGGCAGTTCCAATAGAACTACACCCTCCATACCAAGAAGCACATCTACAACATCCAGTAACTCCATGCCATGATTGATTACCACTACCACAATCATAACAATAGGGAAAATACCCTATTTCTCTACAATCAAAATCGTAATTATGTGTCATTATACCCCATCTTGAATTTTCAGATTCTTCCATAGTTAAGAAAATATCTATCTGTTCAAAATCCGTTCTATACACATCTACCATATTATATGATATTTTAATATTATCAATAATTTTGTCGGCAAATGTTGATGTTTCGGTATCAAACAATAATAAAATATCGTTTGTTTTTATATCGGTATATAATTTAAATTTTACTATATAATTATCCATTGAACCGGATTCTAAAACTTTACACAATATTGTAGCTTGACTCACATCGGAAAATTTAATCCCATCGGTTGTCTCTATCTCAATAAAAAATCCAATCCAATTTTCTTGTAAATGTTTACTTTTTAAAGTTGCAGTATCGGTTTGATAATTGTTTATAAAATCGGTATACGATGATGACCATTCACTTAATGAATAATCTAATTCATTTATTGGTAAATTTGGTATTGCAATCGTTTTAATTACTGAATTAGTTTCTAATGCAGACAGGTTAATTTTTGTGTTATCTTCTAATAATACAATTGTGTTTTCATCCCCTGATAAGTGTGGGTCTTTGTCACCTGAATTAATAAATTTATAAATATATTTAGGCCTTTCCCAATATTGCACCATGTTATTATCATCATAATCACAGGTTGAATCAATTTCAAAAGAATTTCCATGTTCTACACACCATAGATTTAAAATATCTAAATTTGAACCATATATTAAATCAACACTTCTATAAAATTTTACTCTATTATCTATTAAATCATTTGGGTTATAAATGTATTCTTGTAAATATTCTTCACTATCTAATGATGTTTTTACTGTTTCCAATTCTTCAATTGTATTTATTTTTAATACTTTTGGAAATGTTCTATTATCTGCAGGAGTAAATCTTTTTTTAACTAAAAAATTGGGGTGGCCACCATTGTCTCTAATTGTTGTACCAATAGAATCAAACCCCAATTCTTCATCGTTTATATATGTTTTTGGTATTGAATTCACATCGGTATCGTACATTAATTTAAGAAATTCCCAATTGTCTTTTGCATATATATCATCAATGATTGCGGTGGTATCATATGCAATTCTAATAATCAACTTATTATCAGTATCTTCTACAAACGGAATGGTAACGGCGTTTTTATCAACAATAATTGGTGTAAACGTTATACTTTTAGTTTGACAATATTTTTTTAGAAATACAGAAAGGTCTTCCATTCCTGTATATGAAATAATTTCATTATTTTGATTTAACTCAACATCGGTTACAATTAAATTTAATTCTGATTTTGAAATTAAAACTATTTCGTTTATTACCGATGAAGAAATAAGAGTATTAAAATCATTTTGATTAAAATATATATTTGCATCGACAGCTGTTTGTATATTTGTATTAGTTTCAATGGCCTTGAACGAACCATCGATATCTTTTAAAAGGTCTGTACCTGTTAGAACTGCTCTCATATTGTTTTGTTATTTATATTCCCTTATAAATATGATTATAATCTATTTTAATCAAATATACAATAAATATTTTACATTACCAAATTAAATAATTTTAAATTTTTTTATAAGTTTTTTTACTTTGGGTAACTCATCCTCAAAATCTTTATTGATTATTTTATTATAATAGGAAATTTCGGTCATTAATAATGTAACAATATTATTAATTTGTTTTGGATAGTTTTTCGATAACCATCTAAATAAATCAATACGAGTTACATTTATAATGTCCATTGATACATCATCACCAGTTGGATTTTTAAAATTATAGTCATTCGGATTATATTTTTCATAATATCCTAAAGATTCCATAAATGGTGTCAATTCGGAAAGGGGTAATATTTTTATATCAGGTTTAGCTTTTAATAACCAATATAAAGATTGATATAAATTATAACACCAATGACCTGTACCAAATACTGTGTATGAGTTAAGTAATTCTACTATTCTAATATTTTCATTTGTTAATCCTAACTTTCTTTCTTCGATAGTTAGATGCCCCCACAAATCCGTATATAGTGCAGATTGTAATTGAGTTGTTGGTTCTCTTATAAAAAGGTGAGTAACATTGGTTTCACTTAACATATATAATTCGTGAGATTGTATAACACATTTGTTTTTAACCCGTTTCCCCTTTGAAACATTATTTAATAAGTCGTTTGAATTACCTTGTGATTTTGCATTAAAAATTTTATCTAAATAACGGGTGCCATTTTTAGCGGGTAGTATCCATTTTCCACAATAAATTCCTATATCCATCGTTTAAATTAAATTAAAGTGTGTTCTTTATTGAATATTTTATCCAACCAAATAATATCCTTATCTAATAGTTTATATAATTCATTCATTTTGATAGAACCAACTAATTTAACAATATCCTCTTTTGTATGTTTAGTTTTATCATAGTGGTGCATATCATAATTTTTTGAATCATATTCTATTCCAATAAATAAATTTGACAAATCGTTTAAATGTATTGGATTCAATTCTACACGATTCCAATATGAATACATACATTTATATAATTCAGGAGACCAATGTGTACCTATTCCATTTATAAACTCATCTATTATTGAATTTGTATTTTCTTTACGAAACTCGATTGCATCTCTGATTTCAGTTCTCAATGCACTTACTAAATGGTCTTTACCATCTCTATATATCCAATAAGTTTTATTTGTAACTCCGGTCATCGGATTCTGCATAAGATTTACATTATTGAATTCTTGCATTTTAATTGGATTTGTTTTTTCTTCTAACCAACGGGTGCCACATTTTAAAGGTGCTATTATATCTAATCCATTTTTATATGTAAATCGTTTTAATACCATATACCTTTATTTACTCTTTCTATACCATTTTTTCCTCTCTATATACCAAAACGGAAACTTACACACCCAATAGATTGTAGCACCACAGGTAGTAAGTAAAATGACAGGAATGAGTATTATAATGGTTATAATATCCTTTATACTTTTAGTGGGAGAGTCCATTTCCAAAAATTGATGTATAAATTCCAACAAATCCGACAATCATCCAGAAAATATTTAAAATAAGATATGCTTTATTATCTCTTTCCCATGCAGCATAAGTAAGAATAACTGCGTCTATTGTATTCCATATCCACATTGCAAGAAATGGTGTATCAGGTCCCATAATAGAAAGAGTACCAAATGCAATAACTCTCATTGCTACACCTACATGCTCCATCCATTTTACCCTTTTTTCGGTTAGTATCTTTAATTTCATATTATAATAATTTTAAATCAGGATATAATTTGAAAAATGCTTCATCTTCTTGTTTTCTTTTTTCCGATGCTTTTTGATTTTCTTCAATAACTAATTTTTCTTTTAACTCTAAATATAATCCTCTATTATAGATTGAATAAGGTATACCAATTTCTTTAAATAATTTTTCCGAACGTTCTAATCTATCCAATCTATCCAAAGGAGTATTCCATTTTGTTGAAAAGTTTACTCCGTTATGATATTCAATCCATTGTTTTTCCTCATCTCTCCAACGTATTAGTAAAGGTTGGTGAATTAAGAATGCTGAACAAGTTAAGATTTCTGCCATACAATCGTGAAATTCTTCAACAAAGTCCAATGTTTTTTGAAAATCATCTTCACCTTCGTTTAGATAACCAATAATCAACTGCATTGCAAATTGCATCGGCCATTCGTTCTCACTATTAATGGTACGAACATTTTCAAATATTTCTCTTACACCTTGTGTATCGGTATATTTCTTCATATGTCGAAGGACAGGTTCGGATGCAGACTCAAAGCCAGTAATCATTTTCATCAAGCCGGCCTTACGATATAATCTCATAGTTTCCAAATCTCTCATTGGAGCTTGTAGTCTCATATTACCACCCCATGTAATCTTTAATCCTTTTTCGATAATTTTTTCACAAAATGCTTTAATCCATTTTGGACTACCATTAATGATAGAATCGTGACAAAAGAAATTTGTTTGACCTTTTGCAACCCAATGTTCTATTTCCTCAATTACATTATCAATTGTACGATAACGGAACTCAGGTATAAAATCAGGTACTGAACAAAAAGAACATCTATAAGGACATCCTCTACTCATTACCAAAGGTACGTTATATTGGTATGTTGATTTATAGTAGTAATTATCTTCTAACGATGAATAGTCTGGGAAAGGTAAAGAATCCATATCAATATTAGGTCGTGTCTTATTATGTATGAATACACCATTACAATTCCACACTAAACCTTTTATATTCATTAAGGATTGTTCACTCCAATCGGATTTAAGTATTTCTACTAATGTCATTTCACCATCACCTCTACTAAACGCATCGATAAAAGTATATTCTTTTGTCTTATATTGTGTATTGGGTAATTTACCAAAGTCTAACACTTCTATACCATTACCACCCATTAGTATTTTAATGTGAGGATATTTTTCTTTTATTAATCGTGCAATAGCAAGTGTGGCATCTATGTTACCATCTATAACACTAAATCCTAAAAATGCAGGGTTTGCTTTCTCAATGTATCTACCAACAAAACCATATGCGATATCCAATATCTCTTTGTACTTATATAGTATATGGTATTCACCTTGACGAGAGTAAGTATTAAAATGATTAAAGAAATCACTACTCTTATCAGGAGGGTTTAAAAAGAAATAGTCTATAACAGGGTCAATGATTGCAACTCTTAAATCTGGATGGAACTTATCTATATAGGTCTTTAAACCTACTATACCAGAATAGTATCCCGATTCATTGATATTGGGAACTTGCATTAATAAACAATCTTGTTCTTCAATATCTTCAAAATGAAACTTATGTTCTACTTTAATCTTTGAGTGTCGTATTCTCTCCGTTTGACGCATGTATTGTAGAAGGTCTACTTTAACATCAAATACTTCTACACCAGATTCTATTTGTGATTTAATCCTACCTTCGGTCTTTGTGACTTGTTCCGATGGGTTAATAATATTATCTAACTTAGTATTCATAATCTCAAATATAGTAAAAGTTTTTCAATTTACCAAAAATATATATAGGGGGGTAGGGGGAAATGGGTCGGTTTTAAGAAAATTTTTAGAACATACCTCCTATTGATAGTTTTATTCTTCTAATGCGTTTAATCTATTCGCCAATCCTGCAATCTCTTTCTTATTAGTATCAACTCCTTCTCTGCTTTTCCCTAAGAAGCCGAACAGGCCACCCTTTGTATTTTTTGGTGTGTTAATTATTTTAGATTCTTCTATGATACGTTGTGGAGTGGTATCTTCGGACTTAGATGAATTAGAATCAGCAGTGACACTTGTAGTAGTTGTTACACCTTCTAACATCTTACCAGTAGTCTTATCCTTTATAGTACCCATAGGAGTCTTGCCATTAAAGTAAACCTGCTTAATCATATTAAAGTCTTTGTTTAGGGCTTGTAGTCTTCTATCTATCTCTTCTAAGTTTTTGGATAGTTTATCTTCGTCTATCTTTGCATTCTCATCTAACGCCTCAATCGGTGGAGCATTTATACTATATACATCATCGTTAAGGTTTAAATCATACAACCTATACTCATCCATTTCTCTAACCGCTGAAGGGGATAAAGTAAAGTTAATTTGTGCTAATAGTTTGTTTGAATCCTCTGATATGAATACAACGTCCGCTACTCCTGCTTTTGCAAGTGGTATGGATTCTTCTTCTACCTTTTTATTTAATGCGTCTATGTCTACCCTGATGATTGGGATGGTCTTACCTATTGGAGTAATTGAATAACCCATAATAGAACCTGATTCATCTAATTGAGGTATTCTTACTTCACCATTATGCCTATATGTAAAATGTGGATTGGTTTCTCCGGAGTCTCTCAAATCTAAACTAATACGTTTTGATATAAGGTATTCATCTTCTAACTCTACAACCAATGCACCGGTGTCATCTAATAACTTTGTAGCAGTTGGTTTTTGGCCGAAAGGTACAATGCCCGATATCATATAAGGAGGAACAGCCTGCTTATCATCTGGTGATGCGGTAACTTCCCATCCCATCGGCCCTTTAATATATCTTTGTGGGTTCTTTTCTAATTTCCTTTTTGCCATTTAAATTATTTCTTTCCAAGCTCTTTTATAAATTGTAATCTCTTTAGTTCCCCTTCTTTTCTTTTTGTTTAATTCGTATAACTTCTTTTGTAACTCCTCATATAAATCTTCGTATATCGCATCTGCTACTATATCGTTGATGTCTAAACTATTTGTTAAGTGTTTATATGATTCGGTAGTTCTTTCTTCAATATGTTCTTCCTTTGTCTTATACCCTATGATATGTGCTACACCGACACTTGTGCCGAATTCTTTACTTACGTCCTGATATATTTCTTCGTCTAACATTATTTCATTAAATTTCGATTCTTAAAAGTACCTACCTTTTGTTTGTATACATCAAAGTAATTTTGATTAAACATATCATTACCACATCTACTAATAAAGTCCTCATCTGTTTCATTTGGTAATCTTTCACACTTGCCCTCACATACCTTTAACAATAATTCTTTTAGTCTTATTTTCTTATTTGATTTCATACTAATAAATATCTCAAAAACAAATAAAAAACCCCCTACGTTTTAAGTAGAGGGTCTCAGTTTATAATTTAATAAACCTTTTGAAAAAAGTGATTGCGTAAGGTAATACTTTCCACCCTACTAATACACCTACCCAAAACGGATAGTGTAAAACGAAATCTAATACTTCCATATTTAATTTAGTTTGGTTAAAAAATAAGTCAACTAATTCCGATATCGTATAAATAAGTATCACTTAGGTAAAAGAAAACCACTTAATTTCACTTTGTGTATATCATACATCATATCAAAATTGCTCCTATACACAAAAAAATTGACCCCGGTATTTAAACGTATCCGACCCGATTTATAATTGCGTCTGCTTTCTTAGTTACATGAAACTCGGTGCGGCAATAATGAGCACAAAGAACCCGACAGCTCTTTTACCTGCTATCGGGTCATCCCTTACGGGAGCTCTTTGTAATTAAAATAAATAAACGAACCTATGAATCAAACAAACCATATTCTTTTTAAAATATACGTGCTACCCACTTAGGATAGTTAGTATATTGTTGCATAAGTTCAGTAGCTCGATAATCTTTCACTTCTACTCTGCTACCTATCTTATACTTCTTTAACCATGCAATAAATTTCTTATCACCCATTAACTTCTCTCTCTCCTTCTCTATACTATTATACTTCTCTATGTCTATACTATCTATTATACTATTACTATTCATACTACTATATACTTTATGATTTGAACTGAATTTATTTCTATTAAGATTGTCCGACTATGCTTTTGCTTTTGCCGGCTGCAATTCAAATATTTGTTTTAAATATTCATCTTCATTCTCTATGTCCTGCTCCGATATATCATTGTATCGTTCAAGCAAAGCTATTGCGGACCGTATCTCATCTAACTGCTCTGCTGCAGCCCATTTAGGTTTGCCATCTTGCAATGATTTAATCTTCTTCATTAATACTACCTCGTCTTGTTTAAGTTTGTGTATTGCGTAATCCATTTTGCTTTTTGTTTTATGTGTGACCAGCACGGTCTTAAATATTTATCTTCGTTTCGTCTTGCTTGCCTCTCATATGGGTTTCTACTATATGAGCCTGGGTACTTATCGTACTTTGTTAATATCGGTTGCAGTTGGTGTGTCCATTCGTGTATGCAAGTACCTATCAGCTCTCTTACATCGTAGCAATTGTTATAGTATATATGTACTTCATTATCCGTTGCATCATATTCACCACAATCACTATCCCACCCTATGCGTACTGACCATATTGGTTGATACTTCTTTCTTTTATTTGTACCCATATGCTTCCGGCACCATCGCAATGCCATATTTGATATTGATACGGCATGCTTTCTCTCTAAACTTTCAATCTTTGTGTTTAAGTAAATCATCCTATTATTTTGGTTATAAAAAAAGTGGCACTATTGGGATGCCACTTTGTTAACTATCAAAGCTTTCTTTGTAAAGTAAATCGGAGAATAACCATTTGTAAAGTAACCAATATGCTTTTGATATAGAGCGGTGAGCTAGAATTGAACTAACTCTTATAATCTGGAAGACTATCGTGCTACCCGCGGGCTTTTACGTCCGTGTGGATACCATTACACCTTCACCGCTTCATTGATACGAGCCCTATGCCCGTATTAATTATTTTACTGCAGTTGCAGTATCAGCTACTGGAGCAGTTGCAGTTGTATCTGCACTTACTGGAGCAGATGCTTCAGTTGATTTAACTTCAGCCTCACCACAAGCTACCATACTAATCGCAAGAATTAAAGTCATTGCACCTACCTTAGCAGTAGATAAAATTGACGATAATCTTTTAGCATTGTATAACGCCTTAGTGGTAAAGAAATCTCTCTTTTGTTCACTTTGAGTCGTTGCCGCTTCGTTTAAGTTGTTTACTAATTCTGTTACCTGATAATTCACCTTTGTACTAATTTTCTTAGCCATGTTGTTT
>Ga0208133_1000294_pt1 | contig 20148 bp, 52 predicted proteins | sample ColrivemetaGS535_FD_187595 | JGI IMG/M metagenome (GOLD analysis project Ga0208133, IMG submission 187595) | Estuarine microbial communities from the Columbia River estuary, USA - metaG S.535 (SPAdes) (version 2) | ecosystem: Environmental > Aquatic > Marine > Intertidal zone > Estuary | place... | reverse complement strand
CAGTTTACATTGTAAAAGAATGAGCTACTCAGCAGTATACGTAGGAACAGCGCCAGTTTTATACTTGGACTCTGCACAAACTGCTTGGACTAGGCCAGCATGGCCACCTTTGGCAGATTTAACGTCGCTAAACAATAGGTTCACTGGCATATATGGTGTAGAAGACACTGACTCTAATTTTGTCTCTGTATTAGTTGTAGTTTCAACAGGAACGTGGATTATAGATTGGGGTGATGGGATGATAGAGAGTGGACTAGCTTCTAATGTTAAAAGAGATCATTTTTATAATTATGCAACAATTACAGCGTCACCTGTAAACGGATATAAGCCAGTAGTAGTCAAGATTACAACGAGCGGCGGAAATATTACAACTCTTAATTTGCAACAAAAGCATTCCCAAGCGGGACTTCCAGCCACAGCATTTCGAGTCAACTGGCTTGACTTTGCTGTGAACGCAGCATCTATGACTAATTTGACTGTTGGAGGATCTATTATGGGGATGGATAAGTTAGAGCAGTTTAAGATTTATAATCATTCTTTTACAGTTATGAATAATATGTTTGAAGGGTGCGCATCACTTAGAAGTATTCCATTATTTAATACTAGCGCTGTGACAGCTATGAATAGCACATTTGCTGGATGTTTATCACTTGAAAGTGTTCCATTATTCATCACAAATGCTGTAACAAATATGGCTAATATGTTTCAAAACTGCTTTTCACTTCAAAGCGTTCCTTTTTTTAATACAAGTTCTGCAACGGTCATGGCTAATATGTTTAGTGGCTGTAGATCCCTCCAGAGCGTTCCATTATTCGTTACAAACGCTGTGAATAATATGAGCGCAATGTTCGCCAACTGTCCCTCACTCAAAAATGTTCCATTATTCGTTACAAACGCTGTTACAAATATGAGCAACATGTTTAATAATTGCGTTTCACTTGAAAGTGTTCCATTGTTCGTTACAAACGCCGTGAACAATATGAGTGGAATGTTCGCCAACTGTCCCTCGCTCAAAAATGTTCCATTATTCGTTACAACTGCTGTGACAAATATGAGCGGAATGTTTGAAGGATGCACTTCACTTCAAAGTGTTCCGCCATTCGTCACAACTGCTGTGACAAATACAAGTGTTATGTTTAATACTTGCACCTATTTACAAAGCGTTCCATCGTTCGCTACAAATCTTGTAACAACTATGACTTTTATGTTTTCTAATTGCTTATCTCTTCGGACGCTAGGATTATTAAACACGTCAGGTATAACATCCGCAGCTAATACTGTGAACTTATTTAATAATTGCATTAGTCTATCTAAAGGACGCACTAACGGAATTCAACACTCCATCTCTTACGCAAACTGCAAGCTATCTGCCGCAGCCATTGACGATATTTTCACAGGTTTAGGAACTGCTAGTGGCGCTCCAGGAAGTCAAACGATTACAGTAGCGGGAAATTATGGAGCGGCAACTTGCACCACATCAATAGCTACAAACAAATTTTGGACTGTAGCAGCTTAAAAAATTTTACAATTATAAAATAAAAAAATGAGTTACTCAGCAATATATGTAGGAACAGCTCCAGTTTTATACTTGGATTCTATCAGTGAAGTGTCTCCACCTGCACCGACTCCTTGGGTCAGACCAGCATGGCCAGCGCTAGCAGATTTAACATCCACAGATAATACGTTTACTGCTATATATGGTGTTGATAGTACTGATAGCAATTTTGTATCTTTATTAGTCGCGACAAGCGCTGGAACGTATACAGTTGATTGGGGTGATGGTGTAATTGACTCTGGAATAGCAAGTAATGTTCAGGCTAATCACACATATGATTATGCTAGTATTACAGCATCAGTTGTAGGGGAGTATAAGCCAGTAGTCGTCACAGTTACATCACAAGGAGGAAATATTACAACATTTGATTTACAGCGGAAAAATCCACTTAATACTCCTATTGCAGCATCAAGAATTAACTGGCTAGATGTAGCTATTAATGCTTCAGCAATGACAAGCTTAAATATTAGCGCATTAACTGTTATAGTTGCATTGAGTTCGTTGCAAAAAGTTATAATTTATAATAATTCTTTAACTAGCATGTCTAACATGTTTAAAAATTGTTATTTTTTACAGGATGTTTCTTTATTAAATACATCTTTAGTAACTAATATGCGTCAAATGTTTAGTGGTTGCAATAATTTACAAACTGTTTCTTTATTCAATACAGCATCTGTAACTGATATGCAACAAATGTTTTATAACTGTACCAAACTACAAAGTGTACCTTTATTCAATACAGGCGCAGCGACTACTATGAATCAAATGTTTAGCTACTGTAGACAACTCAAAACTGTGCCTTTATTTAATACAGCTTTAGTGACTAATATGTGGTTAATGTTTGAATCTTGCTCTTCCCTTCAAAGCGTTCCTTTATTTAATACCGCATCAGTAACAGATATGAGTTCAATGTTTAGTAATTGCTATTCTTTGCGAAGTGCTCCAGCATTTAATGCAGCATCTGCACTTAATATGAGCAGTATGTTCAGCTATTGTTATTCCCTTCAAGCTGCTTCTATATCTAATGCACCAGTAGCAACTAATATGAATTATATGTTCAGAAATTGCGCTGCTTTAAAAAGTGTTTCTTTATCTAATGTAGCAGTTGCAACAAGTATGCAAGCTATGTTTTTAAATTGTTATTCTCTTGAAAGTGTTCCTTTATTTAATACTGCATCAGTAACAGATACGCAGCAGATGTTTGATAATTGCTTCTCTTTAAAAAGCGTGCCGTTATTTAACACTGCTAATGTAACCGCTATGTTTGGAATGTTTAGAGAGTGCCGCTCTTTACAAAGCGTGCCTTTATTTAATACTTCTAAAGTAACGAGTATGTCTAGCATGTTTAATGCTTGCGTCTCTTTAAAAACTGTTCCCTTATTTGTTACATCAGCTGTAAATAATATGACTAGCATGTTTGAAAATTGCAATTCTTTAGAAAGCGTGCCTTTATTCATTACATCAGCTGTAACTAATGCGAGTAGAATGTTTCTTGGTTGTAATAGCCTAATAACTGTTCCTTTATTTGTTTTTTCTGTTATAAGTAATCTAAGTAATATGTTTGATAATTGTAGAGCTTTACAAAGTATTCCTTTATTTAATACGGCCACAGCGACTAATATGACTCTGATGTTTAATGAATGTTTTAGTTTATCAAGTATTCCTGTATTCAATACAGCAGCAATTAATTCTGCATCAAATAGTTTTATTTTTAATTCCTGCCAAAGTCTATGCCGAGGTCGTACAAATGGATTAAGATATACTATTAGTTATGCTAACTGTAAACTATCTACATCTGCTCTGAATGACGTATTCTCAGGCTTAGGAACTGGAGTAGCATCTCCAACAATTACCATCACTAATAATCCTGGAGCCGCCACTTGCAATAGAGCAATAGCAACAGGCAAACTATGGACTGTTTCAGGTTAAAATTTTATGAACACACAAGGATTCTATAAATACACAAACAACGAGCTTTTTTACGGACCTAATTTCGTATTAAATGCTAATTACGAGTTAGTTGCCGAAAATCATGAACAATACACTTATCCAGTTGATGGATGGAGTTGGTTTGATAGTGAACTAGAAGCAAAAGCCTTTTTTAACATTCCAATTTCGGAACCATCAGAACCAAACCCTCCATTCACCTTACCAAATATAAACTAATAAAAATATGCCAATCCCAGCACAAAATCCAACCACTGTTCCCGCAGTTCCAGAAAAATCATTCTCTGATCTGTGGCTTTATAACATTAATATTCACGCTCCAGCAGTTAATTCTGGGCGAATTTATATTGAGGCGCTTCCATACAATCCAGATGTTCAAGAAATTGGACCGTCGTCAGGATTGGAAGTCATTTCTACAGATCAATTGTTTCAAGCAGCTTACGACGTTCCAGAAGTGGGCATCGCTTATCAAGCAATCATTGACGCCATCGTTCCATTGAGAGAGTGGATTGCTGCTCAAAACGCTCCTCAACCGCCTCCAGTCATTGAAGTGGTCCAGAAGTGGTTCCAGAAGTGCTTCCAGAAGAGCTTCCTGAAGTTCCAGCAGAAGTGCTTCCAGAGGAAGTTCCAGCAGAAGTCGTCCCAGAAGAAACTGTTCCAGAAGTGCCATTAGAAGTAGTTTAACATGGACATTCAATTTTTAATCAAAAGAATTCAAGCCTCTTTAAACTTAGAAGTGGATGGCATTGCTGGTCCAGCCACTTGGAAAGCTATTGTTGACGAATTAGCTCCTTTGCCCAAAGAATCTCCAAGCATCTCAGTTGCTAAAACAGGTTCTTTGGCAAAAAAACTAGTAGAATTAGCAAAAGAAGAAATTGGAGTTGAAGAAGTTAATGGAACAAATTGCGGACCTAGAGTTAATGAATACAAATCATCAACCACTCTTAACTCTCGTTCTAGCTGGCCATGGTGCGCTGCATTTATTTGTTGGTTATTCAAAGAGGGTATGAAAAACTCTAAATACTCTTTTTCTCGCCCCACAACTGCTAGCGCATGGGGTTTTGAAGATTGGGCGCGAGGAGAGAATGATTCTATCAAACTGCAAAAACCACCCAACAATGACATTCAATCTGGCGACATTGTAGTCTTTACTTTTTCGCACATTGGACTAGCAATTTCGGGCATTGATTCTGCTGGCTATGTTCAAACAATAGAGGGCAATACTGACGGAAATGGCAGTCGAGAAGGAGGTTCTGTTTTGCAAAAGAAACGTCACATTTCACAAATTCGCAGCAGAATTCGCACTTTTGAATAAATTGTAGTGTAATATATAGTACTATGGACATTCTTATTCAAATCTTCAAAGCCCAGCCATGGTTTCCAGTGGTTGCTAGTGTTGTGACAACTGCATCTGCAATTGCAGCAATTACTCCAACTCCTAAGCCAGGATCTCGTTGGGCTAAATTATATAAAATTATTGATTTCGCAGCGCTCAACATTGGTAAAGCCAAACAAACTGGCGTTTCCAATCCGCTCTTGAAAAAATAATTGACAACTGAGAAATTCTCTCTATACTTGCCAAACCAAACCATCTAGCAGCCCCGTTTGGGGCTGCTTTTCCATTTATGACCACTCAAACCAGATACGAAATCATTCACAGCGGCAATACAATCAGTAGTTTGTCTACCGCAAGTCGCACGCAAGCTTTTGAGAGTTACGCAACAATACGCGAAGCTTTTCCCAAAGATGTTGTTTTAATCCAAGAAGTGGTTAATATTAAAAACATCATTGCTCAGTCTGATGATTCTCAACAATACAAATTTAACTTTGACGAATAAAAACACTATGGACATTTATATTCTTGGCGACAATCATGGTCAGTATACTAAATTATTAAGCATTATTAGTAAATTTAACTTGCGAGACTCTTACATTCTTCACGTTGGTGATGGTGGAGAAGGATTTCATGATCAGTATGAATCTTTTGATTTATATGATCGTTTAAATAGTGTATTCTTAAGCAGGAATATTCAATACTTGAGCATTCGCGGCAATCATAGCAATCCAGATTTTTTTCATGGCAATTTTAAATTCTCTAATTTCGAGCTTTTGGAAGATTATTCGTTTCGAGAAATCGAAGGAATTAAATTCTTCTTTGTGGGTGGAGCAGTATCCATTGACCGACAAGCTAGAGAGGAGGGAGTATCTTGGTGGAGAGGAGAAAAATTCGTTTTAATTCCTGAAAAAGCTCAAAAGTGCGATATTCTCATCACTCATTCCGCTCCAATTTGGAACGGTCCAACCACTAAAGGTCCAATTCGTAGCTGGGAAGTTGACGATGCAACTCTTTGGGCAGAATGCTGCGAAGAGAGAAAAGGAGTTTCTTCACTAATTGAGCTTTGCCAACCTAAATATCATTTTTGTGGTCACTTTCACTCTGTTTGTCGTGCAGAAAATAACGGTTGCAAAAGCCGCATTTGCGCTGAACTTGAACTCTATAAACTAAACTATGAAAAATAAAGTATCACTCATTGGATATTACGGATCAGATGAAATCATTGCTTGCTCAGCATGGACTTCCACTTCTAGAGATCTCAGCGAAGAGAAAAGAAATCGCATTCCTAGAATGATTCAGAGACTGTGGCGAGAAGGTCATCACACTCCTTGGGAAAAAGGCATGGTGCATTTTTTAGTAGATACCGAAATTGCCTCGCACATTCATTTGCTTAAACACAGAATTTCATCAATGAATGCAGAATCGGCAAGATATAAAGAATTAAAAGAGGACAAATTTTATCTTCCTGAAGATTGGGATGGATTGTATCCATCTCAAAATATTGGACCTCAAGATAATTTCTATGATTCTCCTCGAAATTCATGGTTAAGTCTGTTAGAAGAGTATACTAAAATGGGCAACTCTCTTTATCATCAGTGTGTTAAAGATCTTGAGCCAACCTTGGGCAGAAAAAGAGCTAAAGAAAGCGCTCGCTTTTTTAAGACTTATAATTCTCAAATTCAAGCAGACATCGCTTTTAACATGAGAAGTTTTGCTAATTTTCAAAACTTGCGCAACAGTGAGCACGCTCAATTAGAAATCAGAGAATTAGCGCAAGAAATGCTTGAACTGGTTAAAAACATTGAAGGCTCTCCCTTTAAACACACTTTAGAAGCGTGGGGTGAAACTCAAGTTGAAAAGATAAATATTGTAGAATATTAATGCAATATTACGAACAAAATGCTAGTATTTAACCTCATTTTTTGTTATATACTGTAAAGGTATATATGGAAACAGAAAAGTCATTATTAAAGGAATTCGTGAACGGAGGATGGATTGTTCCTTTGATAGGGGCGGGAGCAATGTTGGCAAGATTATTGTCATCCGACTCTAATTTAACAGTACTCAATCAAATCAAACGCATCATCACTGCTGCTCTCAGCAGTGGTGTTGCGTGGTTTGTTTTAGAGCAAACAGACATTTCTAGTCTTTATAAAGCAATCACTTATGGCATTATAGGAGTGATCTCTCCAGAAGTAATTACTGGCATTGTTAATGTGGGAATGAAATTTGCGGCAGATCCATTTAAATTCTTAAAAAAGTAAAATGTATCAGTACAAATGCAAAATAATTGAAATCATTGACGGAGATACTGTGAAAGTGGATGTTGATGTTGGGTTTAATATTTGGATGAATAACGTGGTGATTCGACTGCTGGGCATCGACTCTCCAGAGAGCCGCACCTCTGATCCTCTTGAAAAATCTTTTGGCGTTTTAAGCAAGAAAAGACTAGCAGAACTCTTGCCAATTTCATCCATTCAAGTTGTTCAAACAACTATAAATGACAAATATGGTCGCATTTTAGGAGATTTTATAGTGAACCAAGAGTCTGTGTCAACTTGTCTCATTCGAGATGGATACGCTGTACCATATAATGGTGAAAATAAAAATAATATTAAAGATTTGCACCAAGCTAATCGGAAAAAATTAGAGTCTGCTGGAAAAATTCCCAAAAATTAGTCGAAAAATGCTTGACGCAGTCTAAATGAGTAGTAAGATACTCTCATGACAGCTTACTCAAACATTCAAGATCGATCTGAAGAGATTGTTTACAAAAAGCAGGGAAAAAAATATGTGCCAATTAATGATCCTTGGGCGTACCAAGGACTCTCTGCTGGTTGGTGGTTGGTAAAAGTGTCTGACAAAGGAGGAGTTTCCATGCGTAGTACTATTTATCCTCGCCGCGCCGAAATTGCTGCTGCTGCTCGTGACAAGAGTGAATCTTTGATTCAAATCATCAGAGAAGCTAGTGAGGCTCGACCAGTAAAAGTGGAAATTTCTCCAGAAGCTTTAGCTGACTGGAATGCTTTGATCGCTAAACATGGACAAGAATTCTCTCATCTTCAATATCCCAGCTTTCATGACAACGCTGCAAAAATCATTGAATCTTTGATGTGCGATAAAGCTCCCCTTGGCGAATCTTATTTTTAGAGAAAAAAACTTTGACAATCGAAAAATCTAGAGTACTCTCCAAAATGAAAGCAATTCTCCTCGCCACCTCTGTAGTAACAGTGCTCACATTAATTGTTGTAAACAACAATGCTTCTACTGTTACAGCAGATAAACTTCCCGTAGCAGGAGGCGCTCTCACTCAACATTATTACGAGATTGAGAAAATCAAGCTTGAAATTGAAATGCTTGAATGTGATAAAATATTTACTGTTCGACCTGATTTTGTCATTGACAAAGAACTTAAGAGTGCGAACAGTAGGCTCAAACAAATGACTGAACTGCATCAATAATCCACAAAACAACAACCTAAAATAAACTAAATAAAATGATCGAATCCCTCACTCCCGAACAAACTGCCAAAATGTCTGAGTACACTGAGAAGTGGCTGAAGATTGGCATTAATACTGATCGTCTCGACTATGATGAGACTGTGAGCATCATTCACAAAGTGCAAACTCACTTGCTCAAGGTTGAGCCTACTCCAGTAATCATTGTGAACAATCCTGTGGAAGCATGGGTTGCTTGTCACTACTTGAAAGCTGGAGTAGAAGCAGTAGACATTCCCGCAAAGATTGAAGAATACTTTGTCAAGGGTGTTAAAATGGCAATCGAAACATACACCACTCCCTACCTCAACGGATCGTTCGATGCGAATGTCTGGAGCTTCTACGATTTCTTCCGCGACGAAGTCGGCATCGACTTCAAAGAAGCTAATGAGTGCTACGAGATTTGGCACGCTACCCACAAACTGGGGCAGATTTATCCAATGCCAACTGCTGTGGTAGTGAGTCAAAAGCCCACTGTGATTCACCTCAATGAAGATAATGTGACTCACTGTGACGGTGGTCCAGCCATTGCTTACAATGGTTACGGATTGAACAGCATCTTCATCCTCAACGGAACGAGAGTTCCTGAGTGGTTGGCAGTTACTCCAAGCAATGAACTCACTCTTGATCAGTACAATACTCTGGACAATGCAGACCACAAAATGGAGTTTGTTCGCAAATTCGGAGTTGAAAGAATGCTTTCTTTCGGCAAGAAGATTGACTCTTACGAAAACTATCCTGATCAAGAGTGGTGGACTAAGAGTGAGTATGAACTCTGGGACATGGCCGCTTTGTACCCAGGCATTGATTACGCTCCTCACTTGAAGATGCTCAATCAAACTGTTGGAGTGTGGCATGTCGAAAGTGTCTCTCCAGAGTGTAAGAACCTTCGGCAAGCAATTGCTGAGCGTCTTGGAGACATTGATCTCTCGGATCATGAAATCGTTGGTATCGCTTAATAATTAAACAATAAATAAACATATGAAAAAGAAAATCATCCTTCACGGCGAATGCATTGTGGCTCAGTGCGCAGGCTTGCCTGATGACGCTATTGCTGAGACTCACAACGGCAAAGTAGTGATTGTCGCCAATAGCGAAGTTACTGGCAATCATCACGTTATTGCTAATAAGCCTGGAGTTACCTTCTGGAACTCCAAGAAGACTGGCAAGCGCTACATGAACAGCACTGTGGCAACTGACATTAGCTGCGTCATGTCGGAGCGTCACACTACCATTGACATTGTGCCTGGCACTTATGTAATTGGCATTCAACAAGAATACGATTACATTGCTCAGGCGAAACGCAACGTGGCAGATTAATCGCTAAAACAGTGGCCCTCTGAAGAGATCAAACTTCAGGGGGCCTTTTTTATTATATAAAATGAATATCGGCGATGTAAGAAAAATTTTAAATTCTGCAAAGTTTACCATGTGGAAGAATGTAGGTTATATCATATGGAAGTATGTAGATTATGCTACATGGGATGATATTTCCATATCCATCAGTCGCACTGTGAGCAATCCTGTACAAGCTTCTGTCGTTGACTACTTCAAACAAAAATGAATGCAACTATTAATAAATACATAGACTATGGCGTTTGGCACACAGTAACAGATGCTGGTAGAGATTATCCTGCGTGGAAAGCCATTACTAAATCTGTAGGATATTCTGCAAGAAATTTTGTATGGGATTCTTATGCAGGAGAGTCTGCAAGTCTTAAAGTATTATATAGTGTGGGAGATGTTGTTGTTGATTACTTTAAACAAAATGACTGACGAAATAAACAAAACTACACGAAATATTTTATGGGGTTCTTCGCAAAATCCTGTTCAAAGAATTGTTTGGCATTCTATAAAAATTCCTTTATGGAATACTGTTGGGCATTACATTCAGAATCGCATGATTCATTCTGCAAGGAATTTTGTATTTGATTCTGCAAAAGATTACTTTAAACAAAAATGATTGATAAATTAAGCGACACGACTACTTTTTCTGTACAAATGTCTATGACAAAATCAGTAGATAATCCTGTATGGAAATGTGTTGTGAATAGAGTATCAACTTCTGTATGGCATCCAGTGTGGGACAGCACTTGGCATTCAGAACAAATTATAAAAAATTGCATTAGTCAAGCCTCTTACGATTGCTTTAAACAAAATGCATAATTCTGATGTTTATAAAGCTATGTGGGGTTGTACAGCAACTTCTGTAGGGAATTCTATATGGAGTTCTATATGCAGTTCTGCACGGTATTTTGTAGTGGATTCTACAAAAGAATCTTTATACGAATTGAGAAAAGACTCTATAAGATTTTTAGTAGCAGATTCTGCAAAAGATTACTTTAAACAAAATGAATGACTCTACCCTTTATGAATATGTGACGAATTCTGTATTTGATTCTTTAAGGGATTCTGTAAGATATTCTGTAGGGAACTCTATATGGGGTTCTGTAAGGGGTTCTGCATTTGATCCTGCAAGAAAAGCTGTAGGGAATCCTGTAAGGAATTCTGTAAGAAATTCTATAAGGAATTCTGTATTTGATTCTACAAAAGATTATTTTAAAACAAAATGAAAGATGACTCTGCTATTGCTGGAATTGTGTGGGATTGTGTAGAGCACGCTATATGGAATTCAGTTCAAAGAACTGTTTACCATTCTGTATGCAACTCTGCGGGTTACTCTCTAAGGGAATCTATACTCGATTCTATAAGAATTTCCGAAAGAAAATCTTATTGGGATTCTGTATGGAGTTCTATAGAGCTTCCCATCAATCCTCATGTAAAAGATTACTTTAAACAAAATGAACGATAAAACCGATGAGGATGTAGTGGCTCGCGCAGTAGATTCAGCATATTATGCTGTATGGGATAATGTAGAGAAGGCTGTGGATGATCTGGTATTGGAAGTTTCATCAAGTTTTATGAGAGATTTTCTAAGAATTAATGTTTTTTATTCTATAGGACGCTCTGTAAGAGATTCTACAAGTAATTGTGTAAGCGAAGAAATTCATAATTATTTTAAACAATGAATAAAAAATCATTAAAATCCCTAAACGTTCCCACTAATAAATCGACTAGAAAATCTGTTTGGAATTGTGTTTATTTTTCTGTTTACTTTTGTGTTCATCGTTGTACATTGCGTCCTGTAGAGGATATTGTTCACGATTCTGTTAAGTATAATGTGTGGCATTCATCAGTTCATGGTTTAATAGATGATGGCTTGAATCGCCCAATTCAAACAATTATAGAGAGCGCATCAATTAATTATTTTAAAACAAAAAAATGAGTGATATTATTATTGCAACGCAGCACTCTGCTGCTGGTATAGTTACAAGGCGCGTAGGTTATGCTGCATATGACTCTGTAGCAGAGTGTACACATTTTACTCTAAGAGAATCTGTATGGAATTCTGTAAGATCTCCTGTATGGGCCGCTGTAGGAGCTTCTATAAACCATTCTATAGAATACTCTGTAGGAGATTATTTTAAAAATGAAAAATAAAATCTCATCAGGCAGTATTAAATATTCCACAAGAATTGCTGCGGGAAGTTTAATGTGGGGTTCCATAGAGGATATTCTTCATCGTTTTGTAAAGAATTCTGTTGCAGAATCTTGTAGAGTGCTTATAGTGGCCTCTCCCACAATTGTTACGCTAACGGAAATAGAGAATTTTATAGAGGATTCTCTTTTTAATTACTTTAAACAAAAATGAATAATAGAATAAGTGACCCTAAAACTATTTATATTGTAGATTCAGTATTAAATTCTGGATATAAGTTAGGGGAGTATCTAAGACAACCCATATGGAGATGCATCAGAACTTCTGTGCAGGGCAATCTAAGAGATTTGATAAGAGATCGCGTAAGGAATTTAGTAATAGATGATGTATGGTCTGATATAGATGATGCTGCGCTAGATTACTTTAAACAAAATGCTTTAAACAAAAATGAACGAATCTACTATTAGCCAAGCTGTTCAAAAAAATGTGCGAGAATGCACGGGCGAGGTTGCAAGAAATTTTATAACATATTCTATATGGAATCAAGTATGGGGAGATGTTAGAGCTGTGGTGAGAGAATCCATGAGGTATGTTTCATGGAGTTCAATCGGTTTTGCAGTGGAGGATGCCGCCAGTGATTACTTTAAAAATGAATACTAATATCAAAGCCTCTGTAAGAGATTCTGTGAAGGAAGCTGTAATTAGCGACATATGGAAACCACTGAGACACTGTTTGTTTACTTCTGTGCGAAATGATGCTGTACAATCAGCATGGCGTACTTCTACGCAGAATTGTACAGAGCATTTTACAATTTTTATACATAATTCTGCACAAAATTACTTTAAACAAAATGAATAACTCTACCGTTGCTGAAGCTGTAAGGAAAGCTGTATGGGATTCCATAAGGGATTCGATATGGTGTTCTACATGGAGTTCTGTAAGGGATTCTGTATATGATTCTGTAGGAGTTCCTGTAAGGAGATCTGTATGTTATCTTATAGGAAGGTCTTCAAAAGATTATTTTAAACAAAATGAATGATTCTACCGTTACTCAAGCTGCATGTTATTACGTCTGTGATTCTCTGTGGTATTCTATAGAAAAATTTTCTATAGATTCTGTAGAATTTTCTGTATATAATTCTGTAGGAGATTCTATAGATAATTCTGTAGTGACTTCTGTAGGCAATTTTGTAGATGATGTTACAAAAGATTACTTCAAAATAAAATGACCGATAAAACCAACGCTATAAGTCTTGACATATGGGACTGCACATGGTATTCTGTATACGATGTTATGGGAGAGAGCTTATATGATTGTATACAGTTTCCTATAAAGCGTTCTGTAGAAGATTTTGTATACGATTCTGTGGGTGATTCTATAACGAGCAGTCCCTTTATAACGGATTGTGTGAAAGATGCTGCGGAAAATTACTTTAAACAATGAATCATTCTACTATTTATAAAGCTGTGTGGGGTTCTGTAGTGATTCCTATAGAGAGTGTTATATGGAGTTCTGTACAGAGTCATATACGGAGAACTGTAGGAGTTTATGTAAACAAGCCTGTATATAATTACACAAGAAGCGTAGTAATGAATTCTGTATTTAAGGCTGTAAGAGACTCTGCAAGAGATTGCTTTAAACAAAATGAATGATTCTACCATTAGCGAAACTGTAGAACGAAGTTTAAGAGTTAAAGTGTGGCGCGCTGTAGAAGAGGCTGTACATGTATGTGTGTTGCTCACTGTAATTTATCCTATTGGACACGGTTCGGAAGACCCTATAGGTTCTCTTATGCAGGATTTTACAAGAGAGGCTACTAAAGATTACTTTAAAAATGAATAAAACTATAAGATACAATGTAAGATATTCTCCGTCAAAATTAATATCTGATTCCTTGGCATATCCTATAGTAGATACTATAGAAGAATCTGTAGGAGATGGAGTATGGAATGGTGCGGGTAAATACATCAGAAACGCTGTGTGGGACACGGTAAAACCGTCTATAGAGATTCCAATAGCAAACTGTACAATTAATTACTTCAATCAAAATTGGATAAACCAATGAATGATTTTTTTATCACTAAAAAAGTACAGGATTCTGTAGAAATTTCGATATGGAATAGTTTTAGAGCTTCTGTGTGGGACTCTTTGTTTAATTCTACTAGTTATACTGTAAGATTTACTACTGGAAGAGATTTTAAAGCAAGAGCTTCTGTATGGTTTGATATAGCAAATGCTACGAGAGATTACTTCAAACAAAATGAACAATAAAGTAATGCATATTATAAAAGATGATATAGGTTATTGCATTACATATTCTGTAAGAAGATTAGTATGGAGGTCTGTATTAGATTTTGTAACAAATCCTGCAAGAGTTTCTGTACATGAGTCTATATGGATTGTTATTGGTAATTCCGTAAAGGTTTCAATAAGGGATGCTGCAAGCGGTACTGCAAGAGATTACTTTGAACAAAACTCCTTGACAACACAAGACCTTGAGCTACTATAGATATAATCCTACTCAGTAATTAAAAATGATAAAAAATTACTTCAAACGAACTCTGATAAAATAAAGCAATGATTAACTCCAGCATTAATAAAGCTGTAAATTATTCTGTATGGTCTTCCGTATGGAGTTTTGTAGAGGATTCTGTGGGGCATTCTGTAGATATTTCTGTAAAATATTCTGTATGGTATTCTGTATGGTGTTCTACAACGATTTCTATAGGAAATTCTGTATATACTCCTGTACAGCAATCTGTAGAAGATTACTTTCACACGAACTCAGATATAATAAAGTGATGAATGACACTAACATTCCTAAAGCCGTATGGGATTCTATACATGGTTCTGTAGTGAATTCTGTAAGGATTTCTGTATGGGGTTCTGTATGGGGTTCTGTATGGGATTCTGTATGGGGTTCTGTATGGGGTTCTGTATGGGATTCTGTATGGGATGTTGTAAGGGATTCTGCATGGGATTCTGTAAGAGTTTCTGTAAGAGAATCTGTAGGAGATTACTTTAAACAAAATGGATATTAATAAAACTATAAGAGATTATGTAGAGGATTGTGTAGGGAATTATGTAGGTAATTCTATATGGGATTCTATATGGGATTCTGTATCGGATTCTGTAAAAGCTTTTGCAAGAGATTCTGTATATAATTCTGTATTGAATTCTCTATTAGATCCTGTATTTGATTCTATAGCAAACTCAGTTGAGGATTACTTTGAACAAAATGAATAATATAAGCATTGCCATGTGGTATTCTGTAGGAAATTCTGTAGAGGTTACAGTAAAGGATTGGGTAGAGGATGCTATAGCGGATGCTATCAGCTATTCTGTAGAGGATTCTATATGGCGATCTGTATGTAATTCTGTATGTAATTCTGTATATAATTCTGTAAGAGACACTACAGCAGAGTACTTCAAACAAAAACGCTTAAAAAATGAATAAAAGTAACACTAAAGATTTTGATGTGACTAATTACACATGGAAATTTGCATATGATGCTATAGGAGAATCTGTATATAATTCTGTAGTCAGTTCTGTAAGGATCATAAGCAGATCTGTATGGGACTTTGGATGGGATTGTATAGAGGAAGATGTAGAGACCTCTCTAAGAGACGATGTGTGGCATTCCGCGAATGATTATTTTGAACGCAAAAACGGATTCCGATAAAATAAAGTAATGAATAACTCTATCGTTATTAAAGCTGTATGGTATTCTGTAGTGGATTCTGTAAGAGATTCTGTAAGAGATTCTGCATCGGATTCTACAAGAGAGTCTGTAAAACAGTCTGTAAAACAGTCTATATATATTCCTGTACAGCAATCTGTAGAAGATTACTTTCAAACGAATTCTAATATAATAAAGCAATGAATGAATCTACCGTTTTCGAGGCTGTATGGGATTTTGTAGAGAATACTGTAGAGGGTTCTGTAGATAAAGCTGTACGAGGTGCTGTAAAGGGTCTTGTATGGCGTTCCGTATGGCGTTCCGTATGGGATCCTATATCAGATTCTATATTGGACTCTGTAGATGTGTCTGCAAGAGATTACTTTAAAACAAAATGAATGAATCTATAGATTTTGAAACTGAAAAGAAAGCGCTATGGAACTCTGTATGGGATTCTGTAAGGGGTTCTGTATGGGATTCTGTATGGGATTCTGTAGAAAATTCTATAGAATTTTCTTTTGGAAATTCTGTATATAATTCTGTAGGAGATTCTATAGATAATTCTGTATCAGATTCTGTAGCCGATTTTGTAGAGGCTGTTACAATAGATTACTTTAAACAAAAATTATGACCGAAACTACCGAAAACATATCGATATACGACTCTAATCCATCTCTCATTATCAACGCCCCGTCAATTCTAGAAATACAAAACTATGTGACCGCTCATGGTTATGGAGTAACTGCAACATTTGATTTTACGGGCATCCCAGCAGAATACCACAATGATATGCTGCTACTTATACGTATTGGCGGCTATGCCTTAGCTCGTCCAGCAATTAAAGAACCAAAACCAATTTCACCAATAAAATACTTGTTGCATAGATTGCGAACTCTGATATAATAAAGCAATGAATGAATCTACCATCCGTAAAACTATAAAAGATTCTGTAAATGATTCTGTAAATGATTCTGTGAGGCGTTCTGTATGGGATTATGTATGGTGTTCTGTATGGGATTATGTATGGTGTTCTGTATGTGATTCTGTAGAGGATTCTGTATATAATTCTGTAAGAAATTCTGTAAGGAATTCTGTAAGGGAAAATGTGTGGGCTTCTGTATGGGGTTCTGTAAAGAATACTGTATATATTACTGTGTGGGATTCTGTAGATAATTCTGTATGGGATTCTGTGACGGGTTCTGTAAAGAATTCTGTAGACAAGTCTGCAAAAGATTACTTTCAAACGAACTCTGATAAAATAAAGCAATGAATAATATCGTTTATAAAGCTACAGAAAATTCTATAAGGTATTCTGTAAAGAGTTCTGTACGGGATAATGTATATGATTCTGTACGGGATAATGTATGGTATTCTGTAAAGAGTTCTGTACGGGATAATGTACGGCTTTCTGTAATAGATTCTATAGCGGTTTCTGTAAGGGATTCTGTAGGAGAATCTGTAAAGGATTCTACAAAAGATTATTTTAAACAAAATGAATAATCATGAAATTGTAAGAAAGTCTGTATGGAAAGCTGTATGGAATTCTGTAGAGGGTTCTGTAGAGAACATTGTGGAGGATTCTGTAGACAATTTTGTATGGTTTTCCGTATGGAGTTCTGTAAGGGGTTCTGTAGGAGCTTCTGTATATTATTCTGTAGAGAATGATGTAAGGAATTCTATAAAAGATTACTTTAAACAAAATGAATAATTTATGAGTCAACAATTACAACATTGTCCATTCTGCGGGATAACTGATCAAGACAAAATCAATGACGAGGAAACTCCAGCCATCTCGCTCCACACTTATCCAGGAGGATATAGAGTAGAGTGTGAAGAATGCGCTTGCAATGGTCCTTGGCATCACAATCTTCAAGCTGCACTTGACTCTTGGAATTCTAGAAAAACAAATTGATAACTTACGAAATCGAAGATGACACAGATGAAGTGTCTGAAACTAATGATGATGATGAACTAGATGATCAAATAGCAGAAGATTAATATTTAGTTTTTTAAAAAATAGAAAAAATCCCTTGATTCTCGCGCAAATTGCAGTAATCTCAGTCATGATCAAAATCAAAACATTGAAGGAGCAAAGTATTGAACTTCACACAGGCAAATCGATTGAAGAGATTGAAGAGAATAATCGTATCGTTAAAGCGATACTAGACCAAGCTGAGCAAACAAACTCAGCATTGAACGAAATCATTCACGACAATTTTGAAGCAGCGAAACAAGTTTGCAAAAAGTATCTCGAAGGCATTCAAGCTCTTCAAGAGCAATTAGGAGTAGTTGAAGAAGCTCTTGACACATGCATTCCAGAGACAATTGTTATTGCTCAGTATTGGGATGAAAAAGGTCGTCTCAAAAGCTGCGGTATCCGCCGTTAAACGAACTCTGATATAATTAAAAAACTTATGAAACAAATTGGTAACCGCAAATACTCTGACGAAGAAATGATTAAGATTGAAGACTGTAAAAAAATCATTTACAAATTAAGCGAATTTCAAGACTATCTCTACAAAGAGCTAGTAGAAAAAGAATTAGGCTTTCAAAATAGTAGCTTGGTGGCAGATAAAGATCAATACTTCTTGTTTGACTACATTTTCAACGATTTTGAAATTACTAATAGCGAAAAAGAAGCAAAAGTGTAATTACAAATAGTTTTCGGGGCAAGAGAGTTGTTTTTAATTATATTAATAGCTTTTTGCAAGTACTCAGAAAAGATTACTAGAGCTTAAACAGTGATTATTATACAATTATTACTAGAGAGCAATTCTCAGCCCCAAAACTACTCTTTTTTATACTAGAAATTCGCCTCTAAAACTATTGCTTCAATGCTCAATTTTATGGATGATTTTATGGCGTCTCACGCCATCTTTCTCAACCCCTTTTCTCCCCTAATTTAACCCCCCAAAACATCCCCCTCTCCCTTAGAACTACCCCCCTCTACAAGAACAAAACAAAAACCTCTCTTTTATAAGAAGAAACAATCCTTTCTTATAGTATAATATAGGAGAATAAGAGGAGAGAAAAGATTCTTAATGGTAGGAAAAAAGGAGCGTATTGGAGGGTGAGGGGAGAAGTCTGCGAATTAAAACTCTTTTTAACCCATTTCTTGTTAGGATGCCTCATTTTGCAACATTTTGAGCACTTTTCTGCGCATTTTGTCACACTTTGGGACATTTTGTCACACTTTTACACTTTATGAACATCTTTTTTAAATTCTTAACGCTAACAATCGCCATCATCATCTCTCCCCTAGTAGCTTTGGGTATAGCAACGATAACATTTTTCATGAGCATAGTGGGTTTCATCAATGGAACGGTAGAGGCGTTGACCAAAAAGCCAGCGGCAAAAGAGCCAGAAGAGGAGTTAGGCGTGTGGGAAAAGTATGCAAAAGAACTAGCAAAAAAGGCCAAAAACAATTAAGGTATACTTTTTACCCCCCTAAAATACAACTTTTAATGGTTTAGAGTCGTTTTTACCCCCCTAAAATAAGAAAAACTAATACTAATCTGACATTTACCCCATCTCGCGCCATATTCAGCGCTGTCAACCCCCGTTTTTCGCCTTTAAAGTACCAGTTTGGAGCCTTAAAGTACGTTTTGTATGCTTTTTACCCCCCTAAAATACAACTTTATAGCCAAAAGTGTTTTTTTTCTCTAGGCTAAATACAACTCTACCTGAAAAAACATCACAAAACTCCTTGACGCTTGTAATATATAGTATATAGTATTATAAGCTCATGAAAAAGCACAACATCTACAGCACAATTGGCAGTAAAAACTTTACTCACCGTATTTTTGAGTTGATTGATGAGCACTTGCTTTCAGGATGCTCCGAGACTAGAATGGAAACGTTTAAAATGATGGAGAATTTAATTTATGAATTAAAAATAACTGAGCCAGAAACGTTTGGCGCAATAGAGTGTGTCAAAAATGACACATGGTAAAGGTAGACAACTCTCCCATCTAGTGTAAAATAGTGTATGGCAAAACTTCTAAAGAAGATCCAAACATTTTTTAACACTAACGAAATTCTCAACGCTACACAATATTTGCAAGAGAGAGAAAGAGAACTTTTTTAGGGTGGATCACTAGATTAGTATAGCTACCATAGCTGTGACTAGTTAGTCTTGAGTGAAAGGCTCAGTCCACCCACCTTTTTGGACGTATAGCTCAGCGGTTAGAGCGTGAAACTCATAATTTCTTGGTCCAGGGTTCGAGCCCCTGTGCGTCCACCAAATTACGAAAGAGAGTGGGACAAATAAACAAAATCCCATTGACAAGAGTCGAACTCTCTTTAGTATACACTATGCATCATTAGCCCAATGGCAGAGGCAACAGACTTAAAATCTGTCAAGTGTCGGTTCGAGTCCGACATGATGCACCAAATTACGAACGACTTTTTGCCAAATAAAAGAGTCTAATTACGAACGACTTTTTGCCAAATAAAAGAAGTCTGCAACTCTGCAACTTTCGCGCCGAAAAAGAGTTTACACTAAAAAACTCCTTGCTTTTAAAAAAAGATTTAAATGTGAAAAAAATCATTGACTCGCGGCAAGTATGCTGTACTCTCTCTCCTCGAACACTCTGTTCTTGACAAACACCAAACTACTATACTATACTATAC
>Ga0208133_1000293_pt1 | contig 20171 bp, 28 predicted proteins | sample ColrivemetaGS535_FD_187595 | JGI IMG/M metagenome (GOLD analysis project Ga0208133, IMG submission 187595) | Estuarine microbial communities from the Columbia River estuary, USA - metaG S.535 (SPAdes) (version 2) | ecosystem: Environmental > Aquatic > Marine > Intertidal zone > Estuary | place... | reverse complement strand
TTAGCTCTCTGGACATGCATTACTTCAATAAGAATATTGAAAATAGCTTAACACCATACATTCTTGAAGAAAGAAGTTTGAATGTTACCGTTATGGATGTGTTCAGTAGATTGATGATGGAAAGAATCATATGGGTAGCCGGTGAAGTTAATGATCACATGTCAACAGTTGTACAGGCTCAGTTAATGTTCTTGGATAGTTTAGATAATAACGACATTACTATGCATATTGATAGTCCAGGTGGTTCTGTTAAATCAGGACTATCTATGGTTGATGTAATGGAATATATCAAATCTGATATTAGAACTATTAATACAGGTATGGCAGCATCTATGGGATCAATTCTATTGGGTGCTGGTACAAAAGGTAAACGTGGCTCATTGAGATTCTCTAGAACCATGTTACACCAATCATCTGGTGGATTCAGAGGTAATATTCAAGATGCCAAGATCGATATGATTGAGTGGGAAAAATTAAATAATATCTTATTTGATTTGTTGGGTGAGTATTGTGGTAAGTCTGGAGAACAAGTTAAACAAGACGCATCAAGAGATTTATGGTTATCAGCAGACGATGCTTTATCATATGGAATCATTGATGAAATCGTTAAAAAGAAATAGTTAGTTTTTGTGTGTTCATTTTTGTGTACGAGGGAAGTCCTAAAAAGGCTTCCCTTTTTTTTATTTTATTCATATACTTATAATAGACCTTGTGGTTGAAGTCGAAGTGTCCTTGAGGCATTTGAGTTGGAATTGATACCAACGAATTCGGGTTCAAATACAAAAAAAATATAAGGAAAATGAAAAGAAGAATTTCAGTTAACACTGGTCTATTCGCTACATCATTAGCAAGACCTGAGTCTTACATTACCAAGGGTAAAAAAAGACTTAAACAAAACACAGATACCGTTTATCTTAAAAACGGGGATGAGTTCGAAATCGAACTTTACAATCCCACACAAAATAAAGTTTTAGCAAAAATCGAGTTGAATGGTAATTCCATTGGTAATGGTATTATACTTCGTCCTGGTGAACGTGTATTCCTAGAAAGGTACTTGGATGAGGCAAAGAAGTTTTTGTTCGACACGTATGTTGTAAACGGGGATAATAATGAAGTGCAACAAGCTATCGCCAACAATGGTGATGTTGTTATTAAATTCTATGATGAGGTAAAGATATCAACATATACCACTAATAGTGGTACCATAACAATTAATAATCCAAATTTTGGTTGGGGTAGCACAACAACTGGTAGTCCATGGTATGGTAACTCAACATTTACAACATCAGGAACAAATATGATTTATAATACCACATTAACAAGTGGTACTATTAATACTAATTCATTTTTTAATAATGATAATAAAATAAAGAAATCATCAAGACAAGTTGAAACTGGTAGGGTAGAGAAAGGGATGGATTCAAGCCAATCCTTTACGTATGATAATTCATCATTTAATACGTACCCATTGACCACCAATTGGTGGAAAATTAAGCCAGAATCAACTAAGTTAAAAACCATAGAAGATTTGGTCACATATTGCGGGGAATGCGGCAGTAAAAAGAAAAAAGATAACCATAAGTTTTGTCCACATTGCGGGTCAAAATTCTAATAAAATAATCACAAGGTCTTACTCTGAGGTCACTTTTTGTGACCTCTTTGTATTTATAGTAAAACATAAACATGAAGATTAATAAAACCAACATTTTACTAGTTTTAATAGCTTGTCTAGCGGCGTATAGTATTTTTCAAGGAAGTGGTATCAAAACCGATGTGGCAGGCTATAATGCTAAAATAGATTCAATCCAAAATGAGATTGATTCGGTTCAGGTAATTAATGAAAAATTAACCGAACAAATTGTTACAATTGATAAAGACATTAATAAAGTTGATGCAAATATCAATAATGTGACGAAAAACATAACCTTAATTAAAAACGAAACAGATGAAAAAGTTAATATTGTTAACACTATTGGTAACACTGAGCTTGAGCAGTTATTCACAGACAGATACTCTAAATAAGCAAGATACAACTAAGGTTATATTATCAACTAGAATTGCTAGATTAGTATACCAGGACTTACTTCGTTATGATGGAGCCAAGTTAGAAATCATCGAATTAAAAAAGGTGATTGGGTTAAAAGATGATCAAATTAATCTATTTAAACAAAAAGACACATTAAAGGATCAAAAAATAGGTAACCTAGAACTTATTATTATGAAGAAAGATGAACAATTTTCTTTAGAAAGAGCTAAGTCTGATGGCCTATTAAAGGAACTAAAGGGGCAAAGAAGAAAAACATTTATCTATAAGGTTGGCTCATTTATTGGTGTTATAGCAACATCAATCTTACTACTTAAATAATATGAAAAAATTATTAGATGTTCGTAACATAATAATACTATTATTAATCACATCAACAGCACTTGTTGCCATAAATCCTAATGGAATTATGCCAAACAGAACTGAATATCACGAAATAATTGATTCCATTCCTTATCCGGTGCATGATACACTACCTATTGAAGTGGAGGTAGAAGTAGAGGTTGAAGTCCCAGTTGAAGTTCCTGTTGAAAAACTAGTAGAGGTGTTGGTATATCAAAAAGTCGATACCGCTGAAATAATAAAAAAATACGCACAAAAAATAGAACAGAAAGAGGTTGTGGCGGTGGTTCCAGATGCTACCGTACAACCCAAGCCGGTAACTAAAACGGTGAGAGATACTGTTTATACAACGGAGCCACCTAAAACTACTTATTACCTAGGTTTTGACGCCAAATTTGACGATCCTAATTATGTTAAGCTTCTTGGTTTCGGTTTATTAATTAAAGACAAACGAGAAAGAATATATAGGGTTAGTGGAGGTGTTGAGAATAGAATTAGTTTAGATAGAACAACAGGGGTTTTTGCTCCGTATGTTGGAGGCGGTGTATACTGGAAAATCGGTAGTAAAAAATAATTTAACATCTATACATTAAAATGAATTTTATGCTTATATTTAAGCATGGGTTCATTTATTCTTTTTATTTTTGGGGCGTTTGAAGATCATGAGGAATTGCAATTCTTTTGCTTAGAGCACTTTACAAAGGTTTCAGAGTCTGGTATTAAATTTGTCATAGAAAGTGGTGGCAATTGTATTATTATTTTTGAAACCGAAAAAGATAGAGAAACCCTCATAAAAGACGTTAAAGAAACACTATCGATTGAACATATTAAATTTTATTTAATGTTTGAAAAAGACAAGGTGTTTTTAGCTGAGTTACCAGAAAGTTTAAATAATTTCATTTTCAAGCCAGCCGAATCGAATAAGGAAGACTCCTTTCCAATTAAATTTCACGTATCTTACATTGAGCAAACATACGATTTGGATGAGATTTTAGACAAGATTCAGGTCAGTGGGGTTGAAAGTTTGACCGAAGGGGAAAAGAAATTTCTCGATGAATTTGGAAAATAGTTTTTTTATCCTTATTTTAGCATAATAATAACCTTTGCATGAAAAAGACAGCACCCATCGTAAAAACTGAAGAAATTCAGTACTATTTAAAGGATTTAAAGAAAATCCCTGTCATCTCTCACGAAAGAGAGTATGAAATTTTCAAAAGTTTAAAAGAAGATAAGAATCTGAGTAAGGCTGATCGACAGAAATTAATTGATGAGGTCATCAAAGGTAATTTACGTTTTGTTATTTCTGTTGCGAAAACATACCAGAATCAAGGTTTAGATATAAGTGATTTAATATCTGAAGGTAACATTGGGTTAATTAAAGCAATTGAAAGATATGATCTAACATCTGGATTTAAATTCATATCATACGCTGTGTGGTGGATTAAACAACAGATATTGTATTCGTTAAATGAATATTCAAGAACGATCAGAGTGCCATCTAACGTAATTCAGGATGCACAAAAAGCTAAAAAACAAGGAGCTAAAGATGAAGACAAATACTTTATTGAATATTCTGAAGTTTCATTAAGTGGTATACCAATAACAATAGATTTGTTTAGAGAGATAAATGAAGATGGGGATACGTTATTAGAAATAATTGCAAATCCAAATTCAGAATTACCTGATGCCATAGCTAATAGTGCTGAAGACCTTAAACACAGAATCAATTATATGATGTCTTTTTTGGATGAAAGAGAAAGAGCAATTATTGATGGTTATTTTGGTTTACTCGGTAGTGAAAAAAACTTAGAAGATCTGGGTGAAGAATTTGGTTGTACTAAAGAAAGAATCAGACAATTAAAAGATAAAGCAATAAAAAAACTTAGAAACGAGAGCTTTTCTCTCCTAAAATATTTATAAACTAAAGAATCATGAAAAAATTAATCGAATTAATTAAAACTTATAAACTAGAGATACTTATTTTTCTAACAGTTATTTTCTTTTTTCGCTCTTGTAGCAATTCAAGCAAGGTGACTAAGTTAGAAAAAATTGAAAAACAAAATATCTCAACTATTGATAGTCTTAAGATTAAGCATAAAAACGAAAAAATAGCAATTCACGGTTTTTATGACAATTGGATTACAGAAAAAGACAGAGGGTCACAGTTAATGGAATTACATTTAATTGTTAAGGAAAATTTAAAAAAAGAACAAGAATCTAAATGAAAAATTGGTTAGAGAAAAATTATAAAACATTAATAATTGCCGCGTTCTTGGTTCCGATCATTACCGTTGCTATTGTTTCTATTTCACATGTGACTAAATGGTATGGGATATCAAATCCACTTACCTGGTCAGTGTATTTGTCAATAGGTGTTGAGATTGCGGCATTATCAGCATTAGCTGCCATATCGGCAAACATGGGTAAGAAAGTTTACTTCCCATTTGCGATTGTAACAATAATTCAATTTATTGGAAATATCTTTTTTGCGTATTCATATATTGACATCAATGGTCAATCATTTAAAGACTGGGTTGGTTTAGTTTCACCACTAGTTGAATTTATGGGTGTTGAACCAACTGATTTTGTTGGACATAAGAGATTTTTAGCATTTTTTGCTGGTGGTATGTTACCAATTATATCTTTATCTTTTCTCCACATGTTAGTTAAGTTTACAGAGGAGGATAGAAATAATCAAAAAGAAAATATCTTAAATAAAGTACAAGATAATGTTATTTCAAGTGATATTGAAGACGAAACAAATAGACTTAAATTATCACAAAGAGATTTGGAGATCTTAGAAAAACATTTAGCAAACCCTAATCCTCCAAATGAAGCATTAATCAAAGCAGCACAAAAATATAGTGATCAGGTTAGAGAGAAACACACACAAATTAATGATTTTGATGAGACGTCAGTTAAACCACAACTAACACAAGAAGAACGTGGTGAAATTTTGGCTGAGATGATGGAGAATGATCAAAAGTTGGGTTTATATGACGAACCATTTGATAATCCATTAATTAACCCCGAAACAACTTCAACATTAAATGTGCCTGAAATGATGTTAACAACTAATCAAGAGATTATTGAATCTATCCCATCAGACGATGAATTTACTGATTGGGATGTGACATTGATGGACGGATTAGAAGATGAGGTATCATTCTTTACTGAAGAAGAAATTGAGAATTTTTTCCAAGAAAAACCAACCGAAGAAGAAACAGATCAAAATTTTTCCACTATAACTCCTAAAATCGTGAATATTTTCCAAGAAGAAGATTTTGTTCCTGGTTTATCTGATGAGGAAATAATGGAAATGAATCAAGATGAGTATGAAAGAAAATTAGATATGGACGATGAATTTGATGGATTTGTTCCTGAACCATTTGCCACACCAGAAGAAGTTGAAAAATTCAATATAGACGAAACTTTTAATGATCAAATTTCTGAGGATGGACTTTATGAAGAGGCCGAAGACTCTGCTGAGGATGACGAAAAAAAAAAATAATAGAGAATCCTTTACCTACAGAAACGCCTTTACCCACGGAAACAATAAGCCCAACTAACACACCTGAGCCAACTAGTACAATGTTTCCAACTAACACACCGACACCAACATTAACGGAGACGCCAACTCCTATACCAACAAATTTTGTTGGGGACACACCAAGAATATTGATTGGTGGTTTTAAAACAATACAAAGAAATGTTAGAAATTCTAGACGCAGAAACTTTTAAATTTAAATTAAAAAAAAAGAAATATAAGAAATCACAGATTCTTTTGTATGATACTAAAAGAAAATATGATGATTTCATGAAAATGTTAAAATATAGAAGAAATGGGAATTATGATGACATCCCTCATTTTTGTGTTACTAAGAGTGGAAAGATATATAAAATACTGGAGCCCGAATATAGCTCAAATACTTTCAACAATGATAGTGTAGACCGAAAACAGATAAAAATAGCTGTTGAAAACTTAGGTTGGTTAAATAAAAACACAATTACCGGAATATACAATAACTGGATTAATGATCCATTTAGGGGTACCCCACACGTTAGGGGTTGGAGAGGCTATTTCTATTGGGATGTGTACACAGAAGACCAATTAAACGCCTTAGCTGAGCTTTGCTTCGTGTTATGTATCAAATATAGTATAACCTATCGATGTGTTCCATCTTCTGGTTATATAGAAAACGCAAAAAACATTGATGGAATAGTCAGTAAATCAAATTTCTTTGATATTTATACTGATATAAACCCTTCGTTTAATTTTAATATATTTGAAGAAAATGTCAAACAAGCAGAATCTAGGTTATGATGGTATAAAAAAGATGCTCAATACAATGAGAAGTCTTAATGAAAATACTACATCAAAAGCAACCTTAAAAGAAGAAGAGGAGAAAGTAAACAACTTAGTTTTAAGTAATAATGTTGAAATCAAACTCCATAGCTCCAATCAAGAGGATCTCGAAATAACCGATGAGGAAAAAAATGCCTTAAATCAGTTAATTGAAAATTTTAAAGCTCAAGTTAGTGAATTAGCCTCATTTGAAGAGGGATTTAATGTTTATGCAAATAGTGTTAGATTGGACGGATCAATAGGTGAGGACCTTGGGTTTGTGTTTATTGCGGGGGAAGATAGAGGTTTATACATTAATGCTGAAATGTTAAAAATGGACAATGAGATGTCCTCAGTATTTGATAAACTCAATAAGTTTCAACACACATTTGAAGATGTTGTTAATGAAATGATTAATAACAGAAAAACCAATTAAAATGGCTTTAAATAACGAAGATAAAAAGGAAATTGAAAAGATCGTCAAGAAAGAGATCACAAATTTTTTAGATACAACTAAGGCTCATGATATTGTTGTTAAGATCATTCAGAAAGAACTGGGTGTTAGAAAAATTGACGATAAGATTATTGATTTATCCACTAAGGTTGTTGTTGAACTTTTTAAAACCTTATGGCAAAGAAAAGGATTCTGGGAATCTGCTCTTAAAAGTGTAAAATAATGCTAGAAAACGAAAAAAAATCAAAACCAAATTTAAAAGGTGAGATGGATGAACTCCAAAGGGCTTCTCAAGATCTTAGCCGTGATCATGGTATTGATGTGAGTGTTAATGAATTAGTCAAAGCATTTAATTCCTCAACAGAGGAAACAATCTCTAAAGATATTTGGGAAAAATTACAAAACACCGAATCTAATACAATAGAAAGGGGTGACTTTAAAGCCGTTGAGGAAATTGCTAAAAAATATGATAAAACAAGTCCTAAAATATTAGCAAAGGCTCTAAAATCGGGTAAGTACAATAGACCTTTAATTATTAATATAGGTGATAATTACATTTTAGTTGCTGGTAACACAAGACTTTGTACTGCTGCAGCAATGGGGATAAAACCTAAAGTTTTTATTGGTGAGATAGGAAAACAAACTAATGAATCTGAATTATTAAAGGGTGGTAATGCTGATAGAAAATCTTTAATTCAAATAGCTAAAAAACATGACGCTAAGGGTTACTATCATATTGACAATATGGTTAATTCTCTTAATAGACAATTAGAAATGGGAATTAAAGTTGAGATGGAACATGTCGATGATAAAGCGAAAGCAAAAGAAATCGCCATGGATCATTTATGGGAAGATCCAACATATTATACCAAGCTAAAAAAAATAGAGGCTAAAGAAATGACCGGTGCCGATTCTGCTGGAGCTTTTAGTGCACGAGCTTTTGGTGGCAAAAAAACAGTTGTTAATAAAATACATAATATGAAAGAAGAGGAAGAGTTGGATGAAATAACTGACGCAACCGCTTCTGGTTCTTATGATGTTCCGTTATTTGGTGGACCTAAAGGACGTAAGAATCCTTTGAGTATTGATGGTCCAGACAGTATATATAAAGGTAGGGCGGTTAAGGATAAGAAGTTCCCTAAATGGGGCGGACCTGGCGGTAAATTTGTTAAGATAAAAGATAAGTGTAAGAAGTATCCATATTGTACACAAGGTGATATGAGCGCAATTGAATTGTTAGAAACAGAAGAGATTAAAACCGCAATTCAGGAAACTTCAAAAAAATATGGAATATCAATTAAAGAAGTGAGTAATTTAGTATTAAATCAGATTAAAGAGATATTTATCTAATATGGAAAACATAAATTTAAAAAATATAATTGAAGAAACCATTAAAAGAGAGGTTAAGAAAGCTATTTTAGAGAGTACAACTTCTAATGAGGTTTATTTTATAAAAAATAATGAAGGTGAACCTGTGGAGCAATTTGAAACCGAAGAAGAAGCTGAAAAAGCTTTAGAGGTTTACAAGAAGGAACATCCAGATCAAGAATTAATAATTGAAAAAGGTAAAAAATTATCTTTTGAAGAACTAGACTCAATGTCAGAAAAATTAGAAAACATGGAAAATATTGAAGAAACATCAAAACAACATAAGGGTCACTTTACAATGGAACAAGTGATGGCACTAGCTGAAAGAGCTGGTAAAACTGTTCCAAATGCAAAAAGTGATTTTGAAGAACTATGTGAAATGCATGGTGAAAAGATTCCAGCACAAAATGTGTTTGAAATTTTAGAAGATTATGATATGTCAGAGTTGATGTCTAAAATTAAAGTGAAAGAGATGGATCAAAAAGAAGGTAACGCATTTACCGCAAAGTTAAAAGACACACCTAAAGGTGAAAAGTTTAAACTGGGTGATAAGACGTACACAGACACTTCTGACATGGATGAAGAGGAAGAAGCATGTGAAGGATGTAGTTCAGAAATGGGTGAAGATGAATTAGATGAGGGTCAAGGCGGTATGTGCGAAAAGTGTGGTAAAGAATTATGTGAGTGTGGTAGCGGTATGTACGAATCTAAAAAATCAGTTAGATTAAGTGAAGCAGAACTTGTTAAGTTAATTTCAGGAATGGTTAACGAAGCAGTTCCAGGTTTAACGGCTTTCCAAAAAGCACACAAAGAAAGTGGATCACAAAATAATGAAGCCCTTTCTGATGTTGAAAAAAGAATTAAAGATTATTTGACATTTGACGGTAATGATAATCCAGAGTTTCCTGGACATAACAAAGGTGAGGTTGAAGCTAGACAAACTACTGACGACGAGGCTGATGAAATTGCGGACAATAGAGGTGGTGGTTTAGAAGATTTAGATTATGATGTTGAACCATCAGATAAGTTTAAAGAAAGATTAGAAATGTCTCTTAAAGGTGACGCTAAGATGGGTAATGGCCAAAAAGACGCCGGAAACGTTATTCCTAGTGATTTAGGTGATAAGATGATCAAGAAGGTTAAAAGAAAAAAAGAAGCTAAAGAAGAGGCTCCTACGTATGTTAAAGACCCAGCTCCATTCAGAAATGTTAACGAATCGGTTGTAATTTCAGAGGAAGTTAAGAGAATGAAGGAGATGTTTTCATACAACAAAAAAACTCAATAACGCTTTTTTTTCGATTCTTTTATCCTTATATTAAAGGTATGTCATGGATATGAGAAAAGATGAAGGTTATTTAGAGTTTATTGCATCCGAAAATTTTCGCAATCAAGCCGAAATTTGGTATAAAGCGTATAATATTATTCGTGAAAACACTGAATTATTTCACGATTTTGTAATTTCATTATATGATATTATAGATGAAACATATCTGGGTTCAGATGTTATCATCACAGAACTCCAACAAAAACAACACTTTGAATGGTGCTGGAAAAAAAATATCCACACATTTGATAAAGAATCAATCTATTTTAAGGAATCTGGTCAGCATTATGTGTATATGTGGAATTTTTTTAATGAAGCATATTACATGAATGATAATACCCAGAACAGAATCAAAGAGTATTTCAGGAGATTATTCCAATTCGATTACAAAAAAACCAGATCCGAACTTGATATGTTAACAGAAATCTATAAGATTTTAGAATCAAATATCAAAAAGTAGAAAAAAACCTTGTTTTTCACTTTAAAAAACCAATATTTTTATTTATATTGTATTAAATAAAACACATTTTTAATGGAAACTTTAAAGAAAATAAAAGATTTGGTTGAAAAAATGTCTGTCGATACTCAAAAAGTTTTTACTAAGGGTAATAGAAGTGCATCTATTCGAGCCAGAAAACATTCCCAAGAGTTAAAAACTTTGATCGGAATTTATAGAAAAGAAATCTTAGAAGAAATAAAAAGACATGATGAAAATAGCTAGTATATTTTTTTTCGTACTTAGTATTATTTTTTTACTAAGATATGTTTCAGAGTTTTTACTTGCCCTGCGAGATGAAAACCCAAAACCAATAACAATTAATAAGGTTACTGAAATTTTTATTTATATTGCAGTTTCCTATATTATAACATTTTTAATTACATTATAGTGTACGAACTAATTTCAAACCTAAGACCATACTTTTTCTCATTAAGAGAAATAGAAAGAAATGTTAGTTTAGATTTAAAAATCCCAACAACATGGAGACTCGAACATGTCCAACAGGTTGTTGGTCAGTATAAATCGATGTCATTAAAAGTTCAAGATAAAAATGACAAGTTTCAACTAGTATCTTTAGTATCATTTGCAACTCAGGAAGGATATGATACAGCAAGATCATGTGCAACTGAAATTATAAAATATAATATCGAATTAGAACAAAAGGACAAGTTGTTTAAAGAAAAAGTTAGAGAATTGGAACTACTTTTTCAAAACGAATCATTAGATAAATTAAAAGACATAAACTTTTTAGAAGAACATGGGCAAGAAGATTCAACAGGGATTGGATTGGTTATCGAAAGAGATGGAGAAGGACCAGAAGGAGATCCAGAACCACAAAAAAAAGTTAGTAAATGAGATTAAAACACTCAAGAAAAGTGAAATGTTCACAATAAAACCAAAAAAGAAAATATCTATTTGGGATAAGATATTAATTATTTTTGGATATGGAAAAAAGGGGTGATCTATTTAATCAGCTGGCTATTATATCAGATTTATTAGAAAAGACTAATCTAATATCCACAAGTCAAACTATCATTATTGAACTATCAAAACCTGAATTTGATAGGATATATAAAATCATACAATCAAAAGTTAGATTTACATCAGAATTCCCCAAAAATAGTTTTAATGTTAAAATAGGGGATGTGAATATCATTTTTAATATGAGTAATGCCTAAGGAGTTCACTTCTTTTGAATCCTCCATTGTTCACTAAGATATCATACAAATATTTCTTGTTAGCCTTTGTAACTGGTCTTGTGAATATAAAGTTTGTTTTTCCCCTTGAAAGTATTTCCGTCCTCAACAAAATAAACAACCTTAATGCATCATTAATATTTTTATTTTGAAATACCCAAAACGTATTATCAACCTGAACAAATATTTTATTATTTAAAATAAAAATTGTCCCAGGTTCTTTTATGTTCCAAATGATGTCAAGCATCTCATTAAAAAAAATGTGTTTACCTTGTTGACCATCATATATCTTTTCTTCTTCCCACCAAGGTATTAAATCTTTAATTCTATGATTTTCAAATCCTTTATATGGGTCAACCCCTTGATTTCTACCTAGGTGATCTTGCCTGAATATGGATTCCTCTTTAGACCATCTATTTTTAGGATAGATGAGTACAAGCTCAAACTCTAATTTAGCTCTGGATCTACCTCTATTTTCAGCACAGTAATCTGGTTTTTTCTTAGCCTTACAAGTTCTCCAATATTCATGAATAGTGGTCATCTTACTAGATGTGTATAAGACTTTTTTTCTTTTAAAATTCTTAGTCTTAGGGTCCTTAATCATGACCACTATCATATATTTAGGTTTTTTATTATTCATAATATGTTCTGAACAAGAGAATATGCCCCATATCCAGCCAATACAAGCAAGATGACTAAAACAACAATAGCCACCTTCTCAAAATTAGTTGACCCGGACATAATTTGATCCTTTATTGTTTTATTTTTTTTACATTCTTTACAACCCATGATAAAATATAAGTAATTTATATTAAAAAACCAAACATTTTAAAATCTAAAAAAAAATACTTATATTAGGGTTAATAAAAACGGTAAAGTGTAAAATATTTATCATAATTAACGAGTTAAATTTATTTTTATGGCTAAATGGTATGTAATAAAGGTTATGCCTGGTAAGGAAAGACAATTAACTGAGCAGTTTAACACTCAAATTTCTTTGGGTAATATCGCTTATATTAACAGATTCGTCTGTCCTCTTGAAAAAGAGTTTGTTGTTGTTAGAAAGAAGAAAACAGTAAGAGAAAGAGTAATATACAATGGCTATCTCTATTTTGAGTCAGAAATTCCGCTTACTGACGATCAATTAAAGACCGTTGCAGCAAACCCATCTGTTATGGGTATGTTAGGCGATAGAACACCTAGAAGAATGAGTGAGAATGACATCGAAAAGATCCTGAAAGATGAGAGTCTAGAAAAACATAAAGAAAATAAGAGCATTAAATTCATTAATGGTGAGAATGTTGTTATTACTGAAGGCCCCTTCTCATCGTTTAATGGGATTATTAGTACGATACATGGAAATAAAGTTCAACTAAATGTGAAAGTATTTGGTAGAGATACTATGGTTGAGGTTAATTTAGAACAAATATCAAAAGTATATTAATGGACACAGAAATTCTTGTTTACTTACAAAAAGTTAAAAATTATTTAAAAACGAATGAGGAAGCTAAAGAATATTTTATTGGCAACTCTGATGTTGAAGAATTTTATAAACAATTAGCGTCGCTATCTGTTGAGAATTTTGAAAAAAATGGTCAACCCGAATTAAGTAAAGAACAATTTGAACTATTAAGGGTTGCTGTGATTGTTACCACAATTAGTAAACAGAGAGTATTCTATAGTGATGATAAATTATTTTTATATTTAGATGATTATCCTGGGATTTGTATGAATTAGGTTTTGAAAATTAAAAAATTTTCTTTATATTAGATTCATGATAATAAAACTTCCACACAACTTTGTTGTATACGAAACATCATATGGTAATGATATACCGTGTGAGCAATTGTTTTTGACACATTTTGATGCTGTTCCATCAAAGTTTGCTAACAAGACAATGTATGATCCTAAAATTATTGATTATCTAAAAGAAAATGGATTTGTTGAGGCTGTTAGAGTATCTTCTTCTAGAAGAAATGAGGATTCATGGGAGACATTGTTAATTCATGATGACAAAAAACTATTCATTGATGTATCAACTAGAGTGGATGCTAAAAATGATCTGGTTAGTATTGAGTTTATGTACAATTTATTGCTAGGTGAATTGGGCTCTCAAATTAATTTAGAAGAAATTAAAAGTTTCGAGAGACAAAAAAGAAAAGCGAATATTAATTTAGTTAAAAGTGAAATGGGTCATATGGATACTGAAGAGTATAATTTACATATTCCAGACATTAATCTAAAATTAAACTATGGTGAAGAATTTACTAAGGTACATGATGTGATTGTTCAAAGGTTAAATAAACCAAATGACAAGGGGATTATTTTACTTCATGGGGATCCCGGAACCGGTAAGACTTCATATATAAAATACTTAACCAAATTAATTAAGGATAAGGTTATTTTATTTATTCCACCATCAATGGCGGAGATGTTATCTGAACCAAGTTTTATTCCATTTTTAATGGATCACAGAAATAGTATTTTGATTATCGAAGACGCTGAAAGGGTTATCTCAGATAGAGAAGGTAATGGATCACCAGCTGGTGTTTCAAACATATTAAACCTAACTGATGGAATCCTTGGGGATTGTTTGAATATTCAAGTTATTGCCACTTTTAACATGAAAAAGGAGAAAATCGATCAAGCTTTACTTAGAAAGGGTAGGTTAATTGCTGAGCATAAGTTTGAAAAATTATCAATAGAGGAAACCAACAAATTATTAAAACATTTAAAAAAAGATCACGTTTCAGAGGAAGGAATGGTACTTTCTGATATATATAATATAGAAGTTGAAGTTCACAAATCAACTAAAAATAAAGGCACAAAAATAGGATTTTAAATTATGGAAAATATTACATCAGAACAATTAAAAACATTACAATCAAACGGTGACGCAATTTTGGTGGATTACTTCGCCAAATGGTGTGGTCCATGTAAAACACTTATGCCAAGATTATCAGCATTACAAAGTGATTACCCCAATATAAAGTTTGTTTCTATAGATGTGGATGAGAATATGCCACACGCTGTTGAAGCTGGTATCAGATCAGTGCCAACAGTAATATTTTATAAAGGTGAAGAGCAGGTAGATCGCTCAACTGGTGCAAATGCGGATTCTTATTATAAAGACATTTTAAATACATTATAAAATGCAATATACTGTTAACATATTCACATTAGATGGTTGTTCTCATTGTAAAACATTAAAAGAAGAACTAAAAAACCAATCAATACCTTATACTGAATTTGAAGTTAATAAATTTAGAAAGATTTATGATACTATTTTAGAGATCACCAAACAAGATGCTTTACCAACAGTATATTTACAAAATTCAGAGACAGACTCTGGTCCGGTGTTTGTTGCCGGCAGGGATTTTAACACAAAAGAGGAAGCAATAGAGAAGATTAGAAAATATATTTAAAAAAAACAGAAGGGATTTAAAAAAAATCCCTTTTTTTATGCGAAGAACTATAATAAAAGTATTTATGTAAAAGACTTTACTTTTACATGGCATTACAACAAATTAATTGGTTACAGATTGACACAGCTACAGTCCCATCCGGATCGGTAATAGATTTAGGTGCGATTTCTGGGTCTTTGCATGCGGTATATGCTGATAACCTATTTATTTCAGGACAGACCCTTCAGCAATACATTGAAAATTCTGGTACAGCTCAGTTAAACCTATATAGTGCATCGCTAAAAGACGCAATAGAGACCACTGGTTCTAATCTAACAGTTAAAGGTAATTTATTAGTAAAGGGGACAACAACAGCCGTTAACTCAACAACGGTAGCTATTGGCGACAACGTAATTGAATTAAACGGTAGTGAAGCCGCATATGGTGGTTTATTGATTAGAGATATTACCAGTCCAAATACAATTTCAGGCTCACTCTTATGGGATAGTACAAGTGACAGGTGGATCGGAGGTCCATTAGGGTCAGAAGACACCATCATTTTACAACAAGATCTAACCAATTTCTCAAGTTCCATCACAAGTTTAGTTGATGATATTGGGTTATTTAGAGAAACCGGATCTTTTTATGCAACAACAAACAACTTACAAGTTACTGGTTCATTGAGGATTAAAGGTGATTTAATTGTTGATGGAACAACCACCCTTAGGCAACCAGATAATGTCAATATCGATTCTCTTATTGTGTCTGGAGCCATGAGCATCGTAGCCAATCAAATTGGCGCACAACTAATCAGAGCAAAACTAAGTATTGAAAATCTTGGAAGTCTATCAGATAGGGCACAAAATAGTGTACTTGACTGTGGGGACGGATTTTTCTAATTAAAAATAAAGTATTTATATAAATAAAACAATTAAACACGAAAGATGGCACAAATAATTAAACAGAGAAGAGGTAGTATAACCCAATTAAAGGATGTTACAGCCAGAGTTAGTGAACTTGTTGTTGCAACCGGATCTATTGGAAATCTAAATGGACCATTCCTTTTTGTTGGTGAAACAGAAGGTATAGCTGGCGCATATAGACCAATTTCTAAGATATATCAAGGAGCTTCGGCACCAACAATTGCTGTTGGTTCATATGGTTCAGTAATGGATGGAACACCATTCTATGCGTCTGGTAACAAATCACTATATATTCTTAGTCAAGCTGGTAATTCAATAATGGATTTTACTGGTAACATAGAAGGTAACACAATATCAAATGTTACAATTACCTCTTTAACTGGTAGTAATGCTAATTACGCAAATCTAACTGGAACAACATTTACTAGTACAAATTCAAATATAACTAGTTTAACAGGTAGTAATGGTAACATAACAAACTTAACAGGTAGTACATTTACTAGTACTAACGCAAATATTACATCACTTACTGGTAGTAATGCTTTTGTAACAAACGTAACTGGTGGAACATTAACAGTTACAGGAACAACTAATTTAAATGGCGATCTTTTAATTAGTGGTAACATTATTCAAACAGGATCAATAGATTTAACTGGTAATGTTAGAATAGGTGGTAATATCACAGTAGGTGACGCAACATCAGATTTTGTATCATTTGGCGCTGAAATTAGTTCATCAATCGTGCCAGATATACACAATGCATTTGATTTAGGATCTTCAGAAAAAAATTGGAGAAATCTACATATTAGCGGTACAGCATACATTAACACATTAGAAGCAAATCAAGTAAACTTTACAGATTTAGGGGTTTTAGAAGATTTAACGGTAAGTGGTAGTACTTTCTTAGGTAACGGTGGTGATATCACAGTAATTAGCGGTTCAGTTTACAATGATCAATTGACCGAAAAAAGAATGGTTGTTGTTGGAAGTCAAGGTTTATTAACAGACTATAGTGGTTTAACTTTCGATAATGGTAATTTAAATTTATCTGGTGCTCTTGAAGTAACAAATATTCAAGGTACAGGTTCATTATATTTGAAACCCGATTTAGATGACTCAAGACTTTTTGAAATTTATAATAGTGCAGGACCTTCAGGTTATACAGATATTCACTTTGTGGGTAATGCAGATTTAAATTTCTTCGGTGATGACACAAATTATTTAAAAATAGATGATTATGCACAAACAGCAACACTTGTTGGTGTAAACGGTGTATTTGTTAGTTCTTCATTAAATGTTACAGGTTCATCAACTCTAAATTCAACATTAGAAGTTAAAGGTGCAACAGGACTTAACTCAACTTTGGATGTAACAGGTTCAGCAATTTTAAAATCAACATTACAGGTTGATTCAACATCAGAACTTAAAGGTGCGGTTGGAATGAACTCAACACTAGACGTTACAGGTTCTGCACAATTTAAATCAACCATTAACGTTGATGGAATTGCAACAGTTTCATCTTCGGTTGTTGAAGACTTAACACAATATAGAGTTGTGGGAGTTGGTTCTGGTGGTGCATTAATTGATTACAGTGGATTAACATATAACGGTACTGTTTTACAAATCGGTGGTGGTCAATTTGAAGTTGACAACGCTGATGGAGATATCAGAACATCAGGTTCATTAACAGCCAATGGTTTTACAAGTAATGGAGATTTAACAGTAAATGGTGTATTAACAGTAACGGGAAATACTCAACTACAATCAAATTTATATGTATCTGGTAACTTAGAAGTATTAGGTTCAGCAACAAATGTAATTATTCAATCACAAACAATTGAATTGGATGATAACATTATAAGATTAAATGCATATTCACCATTTGAAAGATATGCTGGTTTTGAAGTAATAGATTCTGGATCATCAAACACGTCCGCGTCTTTACTTTGGGATTCGGCTAATGATTATTGGTTATTTATGTCTTCTAGTGGTCAATCAAGTAAATTAATTGGTACAACCACAGGAACTTACGGTTCTGAAGTTAGCTTAACCGACACATATTTTCCAATTGCCACGGGACCAAACACAATTGGTGATAGTTTATTGAGATATAGTGGAACGAGTTTATCATTTAACACAAATAAATTTACGGTTGATTCTGGTACAGGTGACACATTGGTAAGTGGTAATTTTACATTATCATATTCAGGTGGAACTGACACTAATAGCAACACATCAGCAATTATGTTTAGAAATTCAAGTAATGTTGTTGGGTTTGTTAGTACAACAGAAACTGAAGATGTACTTGACGGTATTCTAGGATACAAAAATTCAAACGGAGGTTTAGTATTCTCAACTGTCATTGATGGCGGAACGTACTAAACGTTTATTTTAAATAAAAATTAAGGGAGGACTAAAAACCTCCCTTTTTTATTTATTTAATCCTAATTTTTATGTATTTATAGTTAAGACCTATATAGGTCATAATTAACCGTGGTATATACCACAAACACATAGGAGAGAACCATACATATGGCACAAATAGTAAAACTGCGTAGGAGTAGTGTATCCGGTCAAAAACCAACTAACTCAAATCTACAATTAGGTGAATTAGCATTAAACACTACCGATGGTAAGGTTTATATGGCTAAATCAGGTTCTCTCGGACCATCAGTTGAAGAACTGATAACAACAAACACGGTTAATACAGGGTCATTACAATTAGTGGGCTCGATTACAGCATCAGCATTTAGTGGTAGTGCTGTTGGTTTAACAAACGTACCATTTCAAATTTCAGGTTCGGATATTCTAGGTAATCAATCTAATAAAACCTTTACAAAATTACATTTTGATTCCGATACAGGATTAAATGTTAGTGAGTCGGCACCAGGAACTGCGTTTGTATCAATCGGTTCACACTTTAAAGATATTTTTGTATATGGCCAACCATTATTAAGAGCGACTGGTTCAGATTCTTTTGAAATCATCGGTCAAGATGGTATTGGTATAACAACATCTATTACGGATACAAATAGTAATGGATATATAAAAGAATTAAAAATTAATGCAACAAGTTTATCTTCTTCATTAAATAATAGAATTGACGTTATAACTGGTTCTATTAATGGTTTAAACAACTTTACATCGAGTGTTGTACTAACATCACAAACAGGATCGATGACAGTTTTAAGTGCATCTTACGCAGCAACAGCATCATTTGCATTAAATGCTGGTGGAGGAGGTTCGGCTATAGGTTCATATAGTACTTTAGTAGTTACAAGTGCAGCTTCAACATGGAGTTTTGCTCATAATTCTGGACAACAATATCCAATATTTCAAGTTTTTGATAATAACGGTTTAGTTGTTATTCCAAGTCAAATAAGAACGATTGATGAAGATCTTGCTGAAATAATATTTCCAAGCCCACAAACGGGTAGGGTTATTGCTTCACTAGGCGGTGGTAATGGTACAACGCAGGAATTTACAAATTCTAATTTATGGGTTGTTAACCACTATTTGGGGACAGATTATCCCGATGTAACAATATGGGATTCAAATAGAAATATAATATTTCCAAATAGAATTGAATCCGTAAACACAAATCAAATTAAAGTTTATTTTAGTGCTCCAGTTACTGGTCATGTTAGTGTATCGAGAGGTGGTCACCTGTTAAGTGGTTCAGTAAATACAATAGAAGGATTAGTTAGCGGTAGTTCACAAATTATTTATAGTGGTTTAACAGGAATTCCATCGGGTATTGTTTCTGGATCTTCACAATTAACTAGTTCTTACGATACTCGTTATGTATTGAGTGGGTCAATCACACAAACAACTTGGGATAATATTGCAAACAAACCAAGTGGATTAATATCTGGTTCGATTCAAGTAGATTTAACGGGAACAACAGGTTATTCAACATTTAGTTCTAGTATATCTACAAGTATAGGGTCAGTATCGTCATCAATTGCAACAACAACAAGTGGATTAACAAGTACAATAACAAGTTTAAGTTCTTCATTATCAAGTTCAATTGATAATTTAAGTTCTAGTGTTGCTTCAATTAACAATACACAAAATGGTAGATTAGATTCACTTGAAACTGCAAGTGGTAGTATTAGAAGTGATTTTAATTCTTTTACCTCATCATATACAACAGTATCCGGCTCATTAGATTCAAGACTTGATGTTCTTGAAACATATAGTGGTTCACAACAAGTACCGACAGCATCTTTCGCATTTAGAGCACAACGGACAGATGTATATTGTAAAAAT
>Ga0208133_1000290_pt1 | contig 20278 bp, 38 predicted proteins | sample ColrivemetaGS535_FD_187595 | JGI IMG/M metagenome (GOLD analysis project Ga0208133, IMG submission 187595) | Estuarine microbial communities from the Columbia River estuary, USA - metaG S.535 (SPAdes) (version 2) | ecosystem: Environmental > Aquatic > Marine > Intertidal zone > Estuary | place... | reverse complement strand
GGTTACAACTTCTTACCAAACTTTAAAATATGGGTAATTTTCGACCTAGAATAAGCCATGAAGAATTCGACGTGGTTAAACAATTCCGCGCCATTAAACGCGAAGCTAACAGCTTAGGATTAGACGACAAAGACGTAAAGCACGGCTGGTTAAAAACAAAAGACGCTAGTTTATTCTTTAAGAACCCAAACTTTAACAGCGGTCAAGACTTAGAAATAGACTTTGTTAAGCTACTAGAAAACGCACCCAAACTAAACACGGAAAAAGTAAAGCGCACGCAATACGAAGGTGAATTCGACAAGCTAGTTTTTACAGATGTTCATATCGGAATGGATTCTAGCGATAAAGGGCGTAGTTTATACCCGTCAGAATGGAACGAAGACATACTTTTTGAACGTTTGGAAAAAATGATTAGCTATACTTTGGCTAAACAGAATAGTAACGTACTACATATACTAGATTTAGGCGATTATTTAGACGGCTTTAACGGACAAACTACAAGGGGCGGTCATTCATTGCCTCAAAACATGAGTAACCAAAAAGCGTTCGACGTAGGTTTCTTATTTAAGACGATGTTAATTACTCAACTTTCGCCGTACTACGATAAAATATACGTTAAGAATATCTGTAACGATAATCACAGCGGTGATTTTGCATACTTCGTTAATCAGTTCTTTAAAACTTATGTCGAACGCGACCTAAAAAATGTAGAGGTTACAAATCAAACTTCGTTTATTGACCATGAGTTTATTGGTAACTATTGTTTCGTTACGACACATGGAAAAGATACGCATAACTTAAAGTTCGGTTTTCGTCCGAAGATTGACGCTAACCAGATTAACAAAATAGTCGGCTATCTAAACACGAACCAACTTTTAAATAAAGGCTACGAAATAATCTTTGAAAAAGGCGATTCACATTTATACTTATTCGACTCTTCTAGTTCGGACGTGTTTAAGTATTACAATTACCCCGCATTTAGCCCGTCTAGTAACTGGGTAATGACTAACTTTCAGCTAGGTAAAAGCGGATTTATTCATTTTAATTACGGAAAAGAACAAAAAAGTATTAACGAGTTCTATTTTTAGCCTATATTTACACCAGTTAAATTAGTTTTTGTATTATAAAAAGGGTTGCCATAACGTTGGTAGCCCTTTTTTTATGGCTATACCCTTATTTGGTAGCCCTTTTTTTATGGCTATACCCTTATAATGTGCGTTTAAATACACTTAATGGTAGAAAGTCCTATATAATGAATAAAAACACAAATCATTGTGCGGTTTAAAACACTTTACACCTTATCGGGTATAAATAAATACATTTCCTTTACATTAGCACCCTATCGGGTATAAATTTTTTCCTAGTAAAATAAAGGCTTTCGAGATAAAATAAAAAATATTTTGTAAATAAGTGAAAAAAAATAGTTCATAACTGAAACCTTATCTTTATATTTGCATATAACTAATTCAGAAACTTAATTTAATTACTATGAAAGCAATCGAAATGATTAACATTATCAAAGCACAAGAACATGAATTGTACAATGAAGTTCAAAAGTGTTTAGAAAAGTTAGGGGCTAACGACCCTATTACAGATTCAGCGGTTACACGTTGGGCGGTTATTAACAATTTATTAAAAACTTTAGAAGCATGAAAACTACACAAAAACAAAACGAGTTATTAGATTTATTATTGCCCGTAGCTTTATTCTTAGCTGTTATGGTATTCTTTATAGCAACTAGACCGAACTACATTAAAGCGGATAAAATAATCGAAGACATACCAGTACACGTACAAAGCCCAGTACTAGAAAAATACGGAGAATTAATCACTAAAAACAAATAAGATGAACTTTGAAATAACAGACTACACAATGTCACCTTTTAAAATGGAAATTGAATACGTTTTAGGCGACTACTATTACACGCTTGTATGCGATTTTGAATGGCTAGACGACGAATATAACGGGACTTACCTTGACTTTAATATCAATCCTTTACATGGTACGTTTTTCCACAGCACAACGGACGAAACGGGAACGATTAAAATTACGCCCGAGTACACGGAATTTATACAAGAAGCTGTAAAAGAGTTTAGAAATAATTCTCTTTGGCTTTATAACGAGGCTTTGGAACGTCAGCAATATTTAGATAGAAACGAATTTGATTTTACGTATTATGGTATTTAAACTACAAAGAATGGTTCGCTTCTGGACGACGAAGAACCAACACGAACATATTAGAGGGACATTTAACGAAGACCTTTACAGAAGAATTTGTGAAATAAAATTTAATCAAACCTTATGAAAACACCGATAAAAGCATTTAGAAATTTCATTGAAAATGATATGATGCAAAAAAGTTATACTAAAGAACAGTTATTGGAATTAATTGATTTGCTTTTAATAGACAGAGAAAAAGAACATATAATGTTAGCTTACGATTTAGGAAGTAATGAAGGTTACGATTTAGCTAAAATAGATGATTTAGAAGAAGGTCATTTTATGAAAGAACCTATTGAATATTATAACGAAAAATACGAAAAATGAAATACAAACTAACTTACACAATTGGATTAACTACAATCCAAGAATGGATATTTAATTCTAAGAACTTGGCACACTACAAAAAGTGGGACTTAATCGAAAGCGGACGTTTTAACATGGGTACGTTTAAAATTGAAACGATATGAACGAAATAATAGACAAAGTCAAATTCTTTACAGAACGCGACCGACTAGACAGAAAAACACGACAACGCGAAATAGTGTATAAACGAGCGTATTTAATGTACGTAATGCGTAACCAGCTATTAATGACATTTCAAGAAATAGGCAATAGGTTTAATGTAACACACCCAACCGTTTTATACTGGTCTAATATGGTACATTTTTATTTAAACCAAAGTAAAGACCAAGTATACATTAATCAAATTCAAGAATATTTAAAAGCGTTTGAAGGCACAAAGTATACACCAGAATATCGCAACCTTGAAGAAGACATTTTGAATTGCATCAGTACGTACGAACTTAAGTTGATTAAAGAACGAATTAAAGAAAATAAATACGGAAACAATGACAGCTATTAAAGTAATATAGTTACATTTGTAAAGGTTAGAGTCTCAAACATAGTTAACCTAAAGGAATTATTTACCCTTGTAATGAAGCTGACGTGAGACTCCAGCGGATTTGCGAGGGTTTTTTTTTACCTAAAAATTAATAAAATGAGTGAAATTTATTTAGAATGTCAATACACTAGTAAAGACAAAATGATTATTTCAAATGGTGAATTTATTTGCTTTGAAATATTTGTAGGAGAAGATTCAAGAACTGTTTGTATAGATGACAAACAAGCGTTTACAGTTATTAAAGCACTAGAAAGTTTTAGAAATGAGCGGTTGGATTAAAATACATAGAAAGTTTTTAGACTGGGAATGGTTTAATAAGTCCGAAGCAGTACATTTGTTTTTGTATATGCTAATTAAAGCGAACCATAAAGACGCTAAATGGCAAGGTAACGATGTTAAACGAGGTCAATTTATTTCGTCTTTGGGTAACATTTCTAACGCTACTGGAATCAGTATTCAGCAGATTAGAACCATTTTAAAAAAGTTAGAAAAGACAAACGAAATTGAACTAAAATCAACAAGCCAATTTACTATAGTAACTATCTGTAAATATGAATGTTACCAAGATGAAAACGAAACTACTAACAAGCCATTAACAAACAATCAACAAACGACTAACAAACCATCAACAACAAACAAGAATGATAAGAAAGAAAAGAATGAAAAAGAAGTAATTTTAGATTCTTGGATTGACTACAGAAAATCAATTCGTAAGGCATTAAGTCAAGCTACCATAAACACTATTTTAAAAAAGATGGAAAGCTATTCAAACGAACAATGCAAATACGTAATTAATAATTCTATTGAAAATGGATGGCAAGGTTTGTTCTGGGATAAAGTACAAACGATACAAGAAGTAAACGAACCTAAAAAATGGAAAGCACCATGGAGTTAAACGGATTTAAAATAACAGAAGCTGGCGACGTAATAACGGACTTATTTAAACACCGCGACAATTATAACCAAAAAGGAAAATATTTAGGTTTTAAGTCACTACACGAACATTACTCTATGTCTTTAGGTAATTGCACGGATTGGACTGGTTTTCCAATGAGCGGTAAAACACAAGTATTAATGGAATGTTTGATGAACACTTCAAAGTTTTACGGGTGGAAACATTTAGTATATTTTCCAGACGTTGGAAATAACGTAGAAATAATAGCGGACTTAATCCACAAAAAGACGGGTAAAAGTTTTAATCCAGATGACCGCAACGTAATTAAAGATAGTGAAATCACACAAGCTATTGACTGGGTTATTCAGCATTTTAAAGTTTTGACACGTGCTGACATTAAAGCTAAGTTAACACCCGTTCAATTTTGGGATATGTCTGTAGAAATACAAAAAAAAGACGAACTACATACGGCTTCTATTGATAGCTGGAAAGATTTAAACCACCCCTACAATGACTATGGCGGTTATGCGCAATACTTGGAATACGTTTTACCTTACAGAAACCAAATAGCAGAAGACAACGGGTTGCATTTACATACAATTATTCACCCAAAACTAACGGAAAAGGAAAACGGAAAACGTAACCCACCTAGTCCATACGATTTAAAAGGTGGTTCGGAATGGTTTAATTCTGGTAAGTGCATGATAACCGTACACCGCGAAGACCCAACCTTTAACCTAGCTGAAATTTACTTTAATAAGATAAAGCCACGTTCAAACGGAAACATCGGTAAAATTGAAATCTGGTTTGATAAAGAACGTTTAAGTTACTTTGAACAAATTACAAAAGCACCTAACGTTTACGAAAAGATTTACGGCGCACCGATAAAAGAAGAAGTAAAAATACTAACCAATTTAGGACACAAATTAAAATCAATGCAATAATGGACATAGCCTTACAGCTTTTACTTGTTAAGAGCAAACTACAAAGTATAAAAACACGGATTAGACTAACACGTGAAGACCTAGAAGCAAAGAAACCAAACGCCACCGCATTTATACAAGGCGCGCACGACGTAGAACTAGACTTAACAGAAATAGAAAAGACAATCTACGACCTAGAAATGGAAATGCGCATGATAGGACGCGAAATAAACTACGCAATGAAAATAAACGGACACCTAAAAGAAAAGATTAAAGATTTAGAAAACGAAAACAAATACAAAAACTTAGACTTATGACTAAAAACCACAAACTCGTAACTTTGTCCGCTGTATTACCAGTACTAGCAGACTTCATCGAAGACCTTAACGACCAGTTCGTCTTCAAACAAGACTTAAAGCGTAAAGCTAACATACTAGCAGACGAAATACGCAAGGTAGACAGCCGACTTTTGAATACTAACGAAGCAAACCGCGAAGAAATATTTAAACAACAGATTGATTTACAGCTAGAGTTTAGAAACTGGATTAAAGAAACAATAAAATTCGACTAATGAGAAAGTTAAGAGTATTAATAGCTTGCGAAGAAAGCCAAGCTGTAACAAAAGCGTTTAGAAAATTAGGTCATGAAGCATTCAGCTGTGATTTATTACCTTGTAGTGGTGGACACCCCGAATGGCATTATCAACAAGACGTGTTCGAAGTAATTGATATGGGCTGGGATTTAATGATAGCGCACCCGCCGTGTACATTTTTAGCTGTAAGCGGTGCTAGATGGCTTTACAATAAAGACGGAACTAAAAACGAACAAAGACACAAAGACCAGGAAGAAGCCTTAGAATTTGTAGGTCAATTAATGAATGCGCAAATAAAATACAAAGCTATTGAAAATCCTATTTCAGTTATAAGCACTGGAATAAGAAAACCAAATCAAATAATACAGCCGTGGCAATTTGGCGACGAAGCGCAAAAAAGTACTTGTCTTTGGTTATTTAAATTACCTAATTTAGTCCCTACTAATATCGTAGGAAAAGGCGAGTTTATAGAATTCGTTAGCCATAAAGGACAACTTAAGAAACAGCCTAAATGGTACTTTGAAGCACTTAAAAAAGCTAAAACCCCCGCAGAACGTCGAACGTTAAGAAGTAAAACCTTTGACGGAATAGCTAACGCCATGGCTACACAATGGTCTAACTATATTTTGAGTCAAGATGCGCTGTAAAAATTGTAAAGACAAGTTCGAACCTATCCGATTCAATCACAAGTATTGTTTAAAAGACGAATGTATTAAAGCCTTTGTCGAAGAAGTCAAGGTAAAGCAATGGAAGGAAACAAAAACACGAATGAAAAACGACCTAAAAACGACACAAGACTGGCTTAAAGAAGCGCAAACAATCTTTAACAAGTATATAAGACTTCGCGACAATGGTTTGACGTGTGTTTCGTGTCAACAGCCACCAAAGAAAAAGAACGCGGGCCACTATTTTAGTTCTGGGGGTCATTCAAACGTTCGCTTTGATGAAGACAACGTACACTTACAATGTGAAGCGTGCAACACCTTCTTAAGTGGTAACTTACTAAACTACCAGATAGGCATACAGAAAAAAATCGGAGCGCAAAAGCTACTTGAACTACAAGAACGGGCGCACGTTACGAAAAAATGGACTATTGACGAACTGAAAAATATTATAGAAAAATATAAAATAAAAGTGCGTGAATTAGAATAAATATTATATCTTTGTCTAAACAAAACTTATTTAACATGAAAAATTTATTTAAAGCGTTGGCAACATTCCAACAAGAAGTACCAGTAATTCACAAGGCGACGCAAGGCTACGGATATTCCTATTCGGACTTACCGAAAATTTTTAGCGTTATTAATCCATTACTAAAAAAACACGGACTAGGATTCACTCAGTTGATTAACGACACTAATTTAGTTACGTGTTTATTTCATGTGGAAAGTGGCGAAACAATCGAAAGCACTACGGCAATACCACAAAACGTAGCTTTAAAAGGAATGAATGACTTTCAAGTTATGGGGTCTGCTATTACTTACGTACGTCGTTACGCTATCAGTTCTATGTTAGGACTAGTAACCGACAAAGACACGGACGCAAGTGGTGAACAAGTAACTAAATTACCTACGATTGACGCTAAACGTTTTCAAAAAGCCGTAGAAGCTATTAACGCTGGTAACTATACACGTGCCGAACTAGAAGCAAAGTTCACTTTAACAGAAGGTCAAACCGATTTAATTAACGCGTTATGAATGCTTTTAAAATTAGATGTTCAGCAATAGGTAAGATAATGACAAACCCCCGAACTAAGGGGGAATTGTTAAGCCAAACCGCAAAGACATACATAGAAGAACAAGTTATCCAAAACAAGTACGGAATTAAAAAGCAATTTTACAGCCGTTACACGGACAAAGGTATCCTAGTAGAAGACGAAGCTATCAATTTAGTATCTGACATTCTAGATTTAGGCTTTATATGGAAAAACGAAGAGCATTTTAGTAATGACTTCATGACTGGTACACCCGACGTAAACACGGACGCTATTTTATTAGACGTTAAAAGTTCTTGGGACGCTACTACCTTTCCGTTTTTTGCTACGGAAATACCTACAAAGGATTATTACTACCAGTTGCAAGGCTACATGGAACTTACGGGCAAAACCGAATCGTTATTGTGCTATTGTTTGGTAAACACACCCGCAGACATGGTAGAAGACGAAGTAAGACGCGCACACTGGAACGCTAACCTACTAGAAGAAAGTCTAGACCTACGCGACGAAGTACAGAAACGCCATAACTTTGACCACATACCAGATAACCGACGTGTAAAAGTATTCAAAGTAGAAAAAGACGAACAAGTAATAGAAGCAATCAAAGAACAGGTAGAGCTTTGCCGAGAGTATTACAACACCTTAATCAATTTCTTATGAAACAATGTATTTTATGTAAAGAAGAAACTGCTGTTGAAAGACATAGTTATTGCTTACAATGTGTAAGAGAAAAACATAAAAAATATTACAGAGATAGATACAAGTCTATGCCTTATAAAGGATGGATATATGTTATAATAAATCCCGCTTGGAATGGTTGGGTGAAAATAGGTAGAGCAATAGATGTTGCAAAAAGACTTAAAAATTATAATGTATCATCTCCATTAAGAGATTATGAAGCTATTTTTTGTACAAGAGTAGATAATCCAATTTTAATTGAAAGATATTTTTTTGAAACTTATGGAACAGAAAATAACGAATGGTTTAAAATATCAGCAGATGAAGCTATATATCAAATTAAAAAACTAAAAAATGAATATGAATCAGAAAATAGAGGATAAAATTGTTCTGCGTGTTCTTAGTCGATTCAGCGAACGTTCGCAAGTTGGAATAGCTAAGTATAAAACAACGCTAGAAAGAACTGATTTAGATACGTTACAATGGCTTACACACGCACAGGAGGAAGCTATGGACTTTGTGCTTTACTTGGAACGACTGAAAGACGAATATAAAAGCAAGAATTTAAGTAGAACAATGCCTAAATAAAGACGGATGAAAATAGTAATAGAACAATACAACCATACAATAACACACGAAGTTCCACACAATGACGTAGACCTTGACGAAGTGTTACAAATGATTGAAGGACTTTTGAAAGCAATTGGATATGTATTCAGCGGACACCTTGAGATAGTGGATGACAGTGTAGAGTTTAGTCAAGTAACAACCCATTACAGAGATGGAACAATCGAACAAGAATAAGTGGCAATTTTTACCACATATCGTAAATAGAAATGATAACTAAACAACAAGAACAATGAAAGCAAGTGAATTACGAATAGGCAATTATTTTTATGACACTTTAGGTAAAGTAAATAGAATAGATTTAGAAGCAATTACTTATATTGTAAAAGAACCACATAATCAAGTAAAACCTATCCCACTAACCGAAGAATGGTTGTTGAAGTTTGGATTTAGTAAAAGAGATGTATTGTCTTCAGTTTTGTATGATATGAAAAATCCACGTTTTTCAATTTACCTAAATCCTCCGATAGATAAAAGTAATAAATGGAATATACTTGGTATTGAGAAAAATATTAACATTCAATACGTTCACCAACTTCAAAACCTTTACTTCGCACTCACTGGAGAAGAACTAACAATTAAACAACAAGAACAATGACAGCAGTAGAAAGAGCAAAAGATTTATATCAAATGTATTACGAATGTTTATGGTACAGCAGTAGAAAGAGCAGAATAAAAAACGCAAAACAAGCCTCTCTTATTGCAGTTGATGAAATAATAAAAACATTTGATTGCACAGCCCCACAAAGTATTGAATATTGGGAACAAGTAAAACACGAACTAACTAAACAACAAGAACAATGAAAGAAAAAGACTTAGATTACTTCAAGCAAAATGCCGAAGAAGATTATATGACAACACCAATTAGCGTTTTAAGATATATTAATGAATTAGAGCAGACATTAGAGCCGACATTAGAAGACACAAACGCTAAAAAAAATTGGATTTCAGAAACAAATTCAAGTATCTATGATGGTTATAGAAATAAAATAACAAATGAATGGATTGCTGAATCTGAATATTTTAAAATGTTTGGTTGTTATTAACCTTTAAACAACAATAACAATGAGAACACATTTAATAACATCTATTATTACCTTTTTAATATGTATTTATTTGGTATTAATGGTGTTAATACCAATGGTAGGATGGACTACCTTTTTCGCTATGGGTGTAGCGCTAATTTATTTTTTTGTATGGGTATTTCTTGAATCTATTAAACCCGAAAATGACGATGAAAACCCAACTAACCTTTAACCAACAAGAACAATGACAGCATTAATTATAACATCATTTGTTTTGGTAGCATTTATTTCCTACTACTTAGGAAAGCACCAAGAAAGAATAGAGTGGAACAAGTTAATTAAAGACGGAATATTACCTAAACCTAAACAACAAGAACAATGAAAAAACCAAACCAATAATGATAAGAATTAAAGAAAAAACACTAGCAATAATTGTAATGTTCCTAGTTTTAGGAATGATAGCAATAGTAGGAACTGCAATAGTATCACAGATATTCAAAGGCACATTTTAAGTAAACAATTAAATAAATATACAATGGAAAACAAGTTAAATTCGGGTGCAATCTTTAAGAACGACAAAAAGACTAAGGACACACACCCAGACTATCGAGGGAAAGTAAACGTAAACGGCAAAGAAATGGAAATTGCGTTATGGGTTAAACAAGGTAAAAACGGGTCGTTCATGTCGGCTTCATTTAGCGAGCCTTACGTACCGCCAGTAACAAGCGAACCAATTAGCAAAATAGATATAGACGACTTACCTTTTTAATATGTACGTAAACGACACAGACTTACGTAATAAGTTAAAGGAAGTGTTAAGGACGAAAACACGTAACCAAATTGTAACAGAAATCAAAACACGTACGGGTAAATTTCACCAGTACCAGATTGATAAATTTCTACAAGGAAACGACGTAAGTCTAAACACCGCCATAAAACTAGACGAATACTTATTACGAGAACAAATGTAATCTAACGCATACCATAAGAACTGCAATAGATTCTTTTTTAAGCCATCTTAACGGGTGGCTTTTTTGTTGTTAATAACTTTTTAAAGTAGTGTTTAGATTTTCATCGTAAGTTTGATTAAAATTTAACCAATGAATTATATTTTTTTAATAGCCTTTACATGGTGGGTCGTTAAGTTCGAGCCTTTACAAATGGCTTTTGACTATATTTTTAGTCTGTTACCTATCAATAGCCTTTCAATTACACTTCATTCGGCGTTGGGTTGTCCTAAATGCGTTGGATTTTGGTTAACGTTATTCTGTACTGGTAGTTTCTTTACGGCTTGCGTCGTTAGTTTGTGTTCTTTTATTTTAGATATATGCTTGGGCAAACTGGAATACTAGAAATAAACAAATTACTATCGGAAATAAACCCCGAACGATTAAGTAAATTACACTTGCGTAAACTTCAAACGATTAAAGTAAAGGAAACGGGCGTACGTGATAACGAATGTTTCTGCCACCCAGACAAACGTAAAAAATGGTTTGCTAAATTCCTAGAATGGTATGAAGAAAACGCTTGACAAATACATAAGCGAAAACTACGACGAAGTTAGGCTTTACACGAACTACATTCTAACCAATTACCACAGCTATAAGAATATTAGGTATTCAATGTTAGACGCGGACACGTGCATTAATAACGCTTACTTACACGTCTTAACAATAGACACCGAAAACACGGACGAAAACAGCGTAAAAAGCTATCTACTTAATACAATCAAATGTCAAATTATTTGGGATACGTCTACAAGCCATAAACAAGACGACATTAAAAGCGTAGAATACCTAGCGACTGACATAGAAGACGACGACGAAGTAACGCGTAAAATAGAAATAGAAAATAGGTTTAACAATCAAAGGGCGTTTGTAGAGATATATCGCCACCAAATAACGGACATACTGGATAAAGCTAAATTCGAAGCGTATTTCGACAAAGGATTTAACACAGCGCGAAGCCTAGCCAAACACTTTAATATTCCAGTAACGTCAGCACACTACATTATCAAAGACATTAAACATAGAATACGTCAAATTCAATATAGTTATGAAAACGAATGAAATAGCGGACGCCCTTTCGCGTATAGTATTATTCACTATAGGCGGTGTAATCTGTCTAGGTGGTTACGAAGTAGCTTTGCGAATGTTTGGCGTACTTATTATAATCAAAGCAATAGGAAGCGAACTAAAAAACGAACAAAATGAAAATTAAAGAAGAATACAAAGGTAAAACTATCATTACTTACGATAGTGTACTAGGACAACGTAGAGTAGAAGTAGACAAAATCCACCCCGCACAATTTAAGCACTACCAGACGATAGGTTTAGGGTACATTTTCGAAGCTGAAAACGTGACAATCAGTTACAAAGGAATCGACGAAGAACTACAAGCCGACGTAAACACGGAAAAAGAAGTTATTAAAAAACCAGTAAGACAAAAACCAAATGCCACAGCCAGTAAAAGGAGAACAAAAACAAACGTTCCTAAATAGGTGCATGAAAGACCTTGAGTCTATAGATACGCACCCAGACGAAAAACAAAGATACGCCGTATGTATACACACTTGGGAAACTCACTCACGCGAGGCAATGAGTATCTACAAAAACACGTTCAAAAAAAAGAAATGAGATACTATCTACTAGACTACGGAAAAGAAATGCTAGAAGCCAGTAAGAAGATTACAGACTACTTAGAACGCGAAGGCTTTCATTACATAGCTTACCTAACAAATGCGGACGGGCTACTATGTCTAGAGGAAATAGATGAAGACGAATTCTTAAACCACTTCAAAAACACGAAACATGGCAAAGCCTAAATACATAAAGACACCCGAAATACTATGGGAAATGTTCGAAGCCTACAAGGATAAAGTACAAAGCAACCCAAGACTAATAGACAAAGCCCTACAAAGCGGTAAAGTAGTCCAAGAAGCGTTAAGAGTACCCCTAACGTTAGAAGGCTTCGAAGTATACGGATACGAACAAGGGGTAACAATAGAACATTATTTCAGAAATACGAATCAAGCGTACGACGAGTATTGCACCATCTGCCAACGTATAAAGAAGTCAATCCGTCAAGACCAAATCGAAGGTGGCATGGTCGGTCAATACAACCCGTCCATTACCCAAAGACTAAACAACCTAACCGAAAAGACGGACGTAACTACAAACGGCGAAGCGATAAACGAAATTAAGATTAGCATTATCAGACCAGATACAAAAGAACTAGACTAATGGAAAAGGTTACTTTTAAAATAACACGCCCAGACTATACAACATACGAAAACACGTTCACAAATGTTAGGACTTGCAAAGATGAAACTGGCATAACTATATACGTTAAGGATTGCTCGCGTTTACTAGTAGCGTTTTATCCTATGGGTTGGGCTGTTGAATTAGTAAAAGTAGAAATTGCACAATAATGGATTTAAAAAGTACGGTTGTCTTCGAAAAGAACTACGACGCGCTTTACAATAACGAGGCGCGTTTTATCATTAACGAGGGGGGTTCGCGTTCAAGTAAGACCTACTCACTTTGCCAGCTTATTTTGGTCTATTGCCTACAGAACAAAGGCGTGGTCGTTTCCATCATTCGTAAGACATTCCCAGCGTTACGGGCTACAGCTATGCGTGACTTCTTAGAAGTTCTTAAAGATGCTGGCATATACGAAAAGTCAAGCCATAACATGAGCGAACATATCTACTCATTCAACAACGGGTCGATAGTAGAATTCTTTAGCGTAGACGACGAGCAAAAGATACGAGGACGTAAACGACATTTAGCATGGTGTAATGAAGCGAACGAACTATACTACGACGACTTCACGCAATTGAATATGCGTACCGAATCTAAGTTGATATTTGATTACAACCCGTCGGACTCGAACAGCTGGCTATACGACCTACCAAAAAACGAAAGCATACTAATTAAGTCTACATACAAAGACAACCCGTTCTTACCAGAATCCATAAAGACCCAAATAGAAGACCTTAAACGTACCGACGAAGCGTTGTACCAAATCTACGCACTAGGTGAAAAGGCTATCAGTAAGTCGAACATATATTCTAATTGGACATTCTTACCACACAGACCCGCACGCTTCACACAATTTATATACGGGCTTGACTTTGGTTATAACCACCCCAACGCGTTAATGCGGATATACTGGCATGAAAAGGACATCTTTATAGAACCCGTCATTTACGAAAGCTACCTAACGACGTCCGACCTACTAGACCGCTTTGCTCAACTTAACATAGAAAAGAACGCCGACATCGTAGCCGACTACGCACGACCCGAAATAATAGCCGAACTAAATAATAACGGATACAACGTGATTAACGCTAACAAGTCTGTTAAGAAGGGTATCGACAACGTAAAGACATTCGGAATATTCTGCATGGAACACGAAGGCTTAAAGAAGGAATACCAAAACTACAAATGGAAAAAGATAGGCGACCAGATACTAGACGAACCAGTTAAACTTTGGGACGATGCTATGGACGCCACACGTTACGGCGTTGCATACATAAAAGAACAATACTTTACGGACGACGCCTATTACGCGTTCTAACCTAAACAAAAAAGAAATTTAATATAGTCATGGCACAGACAATAATAGCAAACCCCCAAAAGTTTACACCAGCTTTCAACCCTATTAAGTTTATCGTAAACAGCACGAACAAGAACAATACGGGCTTTCGTTACATTTACCAAGTTTACAACGGCGCGACCTTACTAGGTTCGTTTAGAATCGTTCCTACCTTTACGACTGGATACGGCGAACTTGAACTATCTAAGTTTCTAAGTAGCTACGTTAGTTGGGACTTTGACCCGACGATAACAACGGACACCCCCGCGGTAAATTCTTTTTTCAATTACAGCGTTTCTGTAGGTGAAGAGTACCTATACGAAATTACTTACACGTCGGCTTTAACTTTGAGCGGAACTATTACACGTGTGAACGTTGCTAACATCTTTAACGTAGGCGACCAAATAAACATAACACAAGACGATGGCGGTACGGCAAACCCATTACTTGAGGGCTTGCATTCTGTTACGGCTTCTTCGTCTACTTGGTTCGAAGTAAACGTACCTTTCACGTCGATAACAGACGTAGACATGAACGGCATAGTAAACTACGCGGATAACCGCAAAGTAATTACTAGCGACATTACGTCATTTGATAATTTTAGAGTATTTAACGGCGCGTTCACTTGGGGCGAATTTCCAACGTTCGACGACGACAATTACAACCTAAACGCAAACACGAAGCTATGGCTAACGAACCAGCCAAAGACTGAATTCTATTCAACGTTAGGACAAGACATATGGCTAAACGCTAGACCGCGACTAGGTAAAAAGATATACTTTGAGAATAACGACGGCGAACTATTTTCTAAGTCTGTAGTTAGTAACGATTCGATAACTCAAATTGCCGTTGGTGCTAACAACTATGGAACGCTTACGGCTGTTTCTGGAACGTTGCCACTAATCAAAGACGACACAACCTACTACGAATTTTGGTACGAAGACAGCGGGCAAAAGTCTATCAAATACCGCGTGAACATCGACAAAAGAACTTTGAACGAAGAGTACCATATTTGCTTCTTAGACCGCTTAGGTTCATTTTCTAGCTTTGCTTTCCAACTTAAAAGCTACGAACGTGGGGAAATTACACGCGACGAGTTTAACAAAGACGTTAAAGGTTATGTTACTGGTGGTGGCTGGACTTACAAGCTAGACGAGTTCGGATTTAATACGTTTAACATAAATGTTACAAACACAATCGAACTAAACACGAACTGGCTAAACGAACAAATGTCAGCTTACTTTAACGAGTTAATTAGTTCACCTCAAACGTTCATCAAAAAAGTATCTTATTCTTGTATAGATGGAATCGTAGCGACCTCAACAGCTTACGTCCCGTGTATCGTTCAAACGAACTCCTACGAAGTTTTCAAGCAACGTAACAAGAATCTTATTAAACAATCTATTGTAGTTAAACTAGCAAATAACAATAACGTAAATGGTTAACATAGTAAAAATAATACTACAAGGAAACAACGAAGTACAACAAACTTTAACGACATTCGAAGACCGCGTCTTAGCGGGTGTCGGTACGTTCGAAGCTGGCGCGTGTTTAAATAGTTTCTTGAAGTCGCTAGGTGCTACAGAAAACTACGGCGGTGTTTTAGAAGTACGTCAAGACGTAGCCTTTCCGCTTAACTTTTCAGTAGGCGACATACGCGACATATCAAAGCGTAGCGGTACGTTTTCAAAGACTATCGTACTACCTGGAACGGATAACAATAACCAACTATTAAACCATTACTACGACGTAAATATCGAAGCGGGTACGTTCGACTTATCTAAGTTAACAAGGTGTCAAGTAGTACAAAACAACGTAGTCATTTTAGATAATGCTTTGTTGCAATTAATGAACGTAAACAAACAGCAACTTACCGACGCACACGAACAAATTGTTAACTACGAAGTAATTATAAAGGACACGAAAGCGGAACTATTTAGTACAATGAATAGCGCGGAAATATCCGACATAGACTTTTCAGACCTAGACCACTTTCAAACGTCGGACTATATAGTTTCCACTTTTGACAATACCATAGCAGACGGGTTTAAATACGTTCTTCCTTACGAAACAAACGGGAACGAATACCATATGCGACAAATGAAGCCCGCTATATATGCTAAACTTTATTTCGACCGCATATTTAGTAACGCTGGCTATACTTATTCTTGGGCGGGTTTAACAGATGCAAACTTTGACAAGTTGTTAATACCATACAACGGCGACGAAAACGCTGTAGACTGGACAGACTATAAAGTCTTAGCTGAAAAAGTATTTACAACCGCACAGCCACAATCTACAAACGGGTCTTTTGTTTACTATTCAAACTTTATTACGAACTGGACAGAAACGCTAGACGACCAAAACATCTTTAATCCTACGACGGGAATTTACACAGCACCAACGGACACAGACCCGTTAGCTTCACAATCCTACGAGTTTAGATTTAACATAACATACAGACTTAAATACGAAAACTATTCGGCTTCACCAGTTAGACCATTTCAAAATCTAGGTTTTACTACAGCACCTGGAACGTTTTATTTTGTTCCATATTTAAACGCTAATCACAATGGCGTAGGTGGTACAAATGCACAGCTTACAACTATACAAGTTAACGATTACATACCTAGCGGAACGTCTTATAGTTCAACGTATGCAAACACGGTTATAACTTCGCCTTCTAGTTCTATTTTAACTGGTGACTTACTTAAAGTCAAATTAGGAATAGAAAACATTATTGCTAACTTTCCAGTAGGTTGGGCAACTTCTTCTATTGTAGCTTCAAGGGTCGACGTTAATATAGATGTTATCGATATTAAAATGGAAATAATGCCTAATAGCAATACGGCTGTTATTGGTGGCTTTTTAAATATGAACGAATACGTACCGCAAAAGATTAAACAAGCGGACTTCGTTAAGTCTATATTTTTAATGTACAATTTATTTGCCGACGTAGACCCATCGCAACCGAATAACATTATCTTAAACCACCGCGACGAATACTACGACGACGGGACGACAAAAGACTGGACTTATAAGCTAGCAAAAGACCGCGAACAAAACTTAGAGTTTTTACCAGACGTGTCAAACAAAAGATTAATATTAACTTACAAAGAAGACAGCGACGACCCGAACGTTTTATATAAACAAAGTGTGGACGAAATTTACGGGCAACTAGAATATATTTTCGATAGCGAGTATGTACGCGACGTAGACACGAAAGAACTTATTTTTAGTCCGACTCCGATTACTAGAACTACTTTTGGCGCAATCGTTCCAATGATTAACGGACAAACGCCTAAAACAAATATCCGTATCTTATTAGATGGAGGCGAACAGCCATGCGGTGCGTGGGATTTAATTAGTAGTGGAACGGCTGGTACTTTTAACATAACCACTTACCCAGCTATTACCCACTTCGACGATGCGAACACACCAACGTTTGACATTAACTTCGGTACGTGTGACTTTTACTATTACAATCCATTAACGTTAACTAATAACAACTTGTGGAATCTATACTGGCGTCGTACAATCAATCAAATTAACGTCGGTAAAATGTTAACCGCATACTTCTATTTAAACGAAGGCGACATAAACAGACTAAAGCTAAACGACAAAATCCGTATCGATAACAGCTGGTGGAATATTAACAAGGTCATTGATTACAACGCCAACTTAAACCAACTTACTAAGGTCGAACTAATCAGTATAGATACAGAAATAGACTTAGCGCCTTTCCAAACGAACACGGGAAACCCAGCACCAAGTACGACAACAAACACGGCTTTAATGTCGGTACGTTCTTCTGCTATGAATACTGGCAACGTAATTCTTGAAGGTTCTAACGTGGCTGTTTATGGCACACGTAACAGCATTTCGCAAGGTGTTCGAGGGATTGTAATAGGTGACGATAATACGTTAAACGAAGACGGATTAATAACCCCTAGAATTAACGGCGTAAGAGTTGCGAAAAGTGGCTATGTAGCTAACATGACACAAACGGGAACTAGCGCGCCTACGGCTGTAGTGTTTAGCGGTGATTTAATTGTATGGACTAGGACGGCTTCTGGTGAATACTTAGGTACACCATTAACGCCTTACGACTTTTCAACTACCTACGTAATGATTAACAACGTAGAACATGACTACTTAACTAGTGCATACATAAACACGGACGGAAATGTAGTTATCGTTACTTGTCGAACTAGCGGACATTCACACCAAGACAACGTTTTAAATAACACTAGCTTAGAAATTAGAACTTACTAGAATATAATATAGTTATGAATGAAGTAACGATACCATTAAAACTTACGGGCGTCGGCTCGATGAAGTCCGAGCTAAGGGCTTTAAAAGCGGAAATAGCAAACGCTACAGACCCCGCACAAATGGAAGCCCTAGCTAAAAAAGCTGGTGAACTTTCGGACAAAATCAAAGACGCTAACGACGCTGTTAACGTGTTTGCTAGTGGGTCTAAGTTTGAACAAATTAGTAATAGTTTTAGCGGTATTCAGTCTAGTTTAATGTCTTTAGACTTCGAAGAAGCTAGCGAAAAGTCTAAGGTATTCGCCAGTAACTTAGGTAAAATTAGTAAGTCAGACATTACGGGCGCATTAAAAGGCTTAGGCGGTGTCGTTAAGAACGTCGGCGGTGCGTTCGTGAAGCTAGGTTTACAGATAATGGCAAACCCTATCTTTATAATTACGGCGGTTATTACTGCAATCGTAGTTGCTATCGGTTTATTCTTAAATAAAATCGGTGTACTTGACAAAGTTTTACAGACTTTAATGATTCCGATTAATATGTTAATTCAAGGTTTTAAAGACTTGACTGACTGGATGGGTTTAACAACGTACGAAGCAGAAGACAACGCTAAAAAAATCGGTAAGGCTAACGACAAAGTACAAGAATCTAGTAAAAAACGTAGTGAAAAAATAGGGAGCGCGTACGACTTTGAAATAAGCAAAGCAAAAGCTAACGGAAAAGACACGACACAGCTAGAAATAGCAAAGAGTAAAGCCCTAGAAAAAGAAGGTAAAGGACGTATTCATAACTCGCAAAAAGAATTGAACGCTTTGCAAAAGATAGCTAGCAAAGACAATGCGGAAAAACGTAAGAAACTACGCGAACAAATCGAAGCCGAAAAGAAAATTATTCAATCTGGCGTAAATGACCGCAAGTTAATAGCTATACAAGACGCAAACGAACAAGCGCAAAAGAACGCGGAAAACGCTAGCAAAAATGCGGAAAAAGCAAAAGAGTACGCAAAGAATAGAATAGACGCACAGCGCACAATTAAAGACATAGAACTAGCTTTAATAGAAGACGACGCTAAACGCGAAGAAGCAATAACTAACGAAAAGTATGTAAGGTTACAAGCTGACTTGTTAACTAACGACAAATTAACAAAAGAAGAACGCGCAAAATTAAAAGCGTTGTATACACAGCAAGAACTAGCAGAACTCGAAGTAGCTAATCAAAAAATAGTAGACGCTGACAAAGCACACCAGTTAAAACTAAATGAAGAACTGAAAGCCTACGAAAAAGCGAAGGAAGAAAAACAACTTGAACTAGAAGAGATTAATTACCAAGCTGGATTAACAGCACGCGAAAAAGAACGCCAAGATTTAAAATACCATTACGAACAATTACTAGCAGACGCAAGTCAATACGGCGCGGACGCTACAAATATCGAAGCGGAATATAAAGTTAAGCAAGCCGAACAAAATAAAAAGTTTGCAGACGAAGACGAAAAGCTAAGACTTGAAGGAGTTGAAAAAGCTAAGAACGAACGCGACGCTAAAATAATGTTTGCTAACGACATAGCTAACGGCATTACTGCTATTGGTGGCATGTTCATTAAAGACCAGAAGAAACTAGAAAAGTTCAACAAAGCTAGCGCGTTAGTTCAAATCGGTATCGACACGGCAAAAGCTATTAGTTCGTTAGTTGCTATGTCACAAGCAAACCCAGCGAATGCGGTTACTGGTGGTGGTGCGGGTATTGCACAATTTGCTAGCGGTATAGTTCAAATTATAACTAACGTAGCCAAAGCGAAGTCTTTACTTTCGAACCCATCTAGTACCCCTTCTGGT
>Ga0208133_1000289_pt1 | contig 20292 bp, 37 predicted proteins | sample ColrivemetaGS535_FD_187595 | JGI IMG/M metagenome (GOLD analysis project Ga0208133, IMG submission 187595) | Estuarine microbial communities from the Columbia River estuary, USA - metaG S.535 (SPAdes) (version 2) | ecosystem: Environmental > Aquatic > Marine > Intertidal zone > Estuary | place... | reverse complement strand
TGCACCGTTGGTGAACAAGGCAGTTGGCGGATCGAAGACATCACAACACGTCAACGGCCAAGCGATCGACTTCGAAATTCCTGGTATTGACAACAAAACTGTTGCCGATTGGATCGGTGACAATCTCGAGTTTGACCAAATCATTCTCGAGTTTTACACCAAGGGTGATAAGAATTCTGGTTGGGTTCACGCTTCGATCAAGAAAGCTGGCGGTAATCGTAAGATGCGTATGATTGCTTCGAAGTCGAAGGCAGGCGGTACCGTCTATACAACGGTCGCTGACTTTGATCCATCGACGACAAAGGCAGCTGGGGCTCCTTCAATCGCCACAGCGCCAAAGCAAGCGCCTCCTCAGTCGTCTCCGGCTGCTCCTTCAAAAGTATCTGGTCTTGGTCCATTAGCTGCTCTCCAAACGAAATGCGGCATTACTGCCGACGGTAAATGGGGACCAGGAACTTATGTGACCGCCAGAGATTATTTCAAACTATCGAATACTCAGGCTGCACACTTCTTTGGTCAGTGCGCGCATGAGTCAGGTGGGTTTAAGGTGTTCTCTGAGAACCTGAACTATTCTGATAAGGGACTCAACGGAATCTTCAAGAAGTATTTTCCTACGATCGCTTCGACTGCAGGTTATGCACGTAAACCAGAAAAGATTGCAAACAAAGTGTATGCTAATCGGATGGGGAACGGTTCAGAAGCCTCTGGAGATGGTTGGAAGTATCGTGGTCGAGGCCCGATTCAACTGACCGGGAAAGACAACTATACAGCCTTTGCCGCTGACGTAAAACGACCTGACGTCTTAACGAATCCTGATCTTGTGGTTGGTGAGTTGGCTTTTGAGTCTGCATTATGGTTCTTCCGTAAAAATGGATTGCTTGCAATTGCAGACAAAGGTGTATCGGATGCTATCATCACTCAGATTACAAAGCGAGTGAATGGCGGTACACATGGTCTTGACGATCGTTTAAAGAAAACAAAACAATACGCCAATTGGGGATAAGTTGATGGGGAGCTTTCGCTCCCCATCTTTTTTACTTCGTTTTACCTTCTGCCAAGAATTCAGCAGCTTGTGACGGATACTCTTCGTCAGGATCCTGAATGTGGATCTTCTTTGGCTTCTTATGCTCAGGAATAATAGCTTCGAGAGCAATCTTTAAAATACCATTCAGAAGAGATGCGTTACGAATCTCTACATTATCTGCGAGATTGAACGTGCGAGTAAACGGGCGATTCGCAAGTCCTTGATACAGGAATGCTGGCCAAGTCCACTCGCCTTTCGAATCCTGCTCTGCAGGTTCGCCAGACTGAACATTGCCTTTGATGATTAGCTTATCTTCAGCAAGTTCTATCTCAAGATCTTGCTTACCGAAACCAGCAACAGCCATCTCGATAAGATACTTGTTCTCATCAATCTTCTTGATATTGTATGGGGGATAGTTTTGAGCTGCCTTTACAGTCTGCTCTGCAGCTTCTGACATTCTCTTTACGATTGGATCGAAGCCTACAAAAAAGCGATCGAAATCCTTGATATTATTAAACATACTCATTCTCCTATTAAGCGAGTTTAGTTATGTCACCCAGTAGGCGTGACGGTTTTATTTATCAGATAAAGTTGAACACCTGCTTCTTGAAACATCATTTTTGTGATGTGCCAATGAAAATGTTCAACGTCTTCATCTGGTTCATACGATACTACTTTCGTAATTCCTTTTTGAATGATACTTTTCGCACATTCGCTGCAAGGTAAAAGAGGACTATAAAGCGTACAACCTTCAACAGACAGCGGAGCATTATCAAGCGCATTTCTTTCGGCATGAGCTACGAACAGGTGCTTCGTAGGCCTATCATTGTATCTCTCTGCAAGATCTTTCACACCACGAGGAAAGCCATTGAAACCAAGAGAGACGATACGATTGTGCTTATCTACAATAACGCAGCCTACTTGTGTCCGAGGATCCTTTGACCATGTCGCGACATGATCAGCAAGATCGAGGAATCGTGCTGCCCATTTACTCACTTCTTTTTCTCCGATTTAACAATACGTTCACGCAAACCCGATGAGCTATAGTTGTGCCTACGCGAGCAGTAGTGAATTGGAATATACAAATCAGATCCTGTGAAATCTGTCCGACCAGAATAATCAGATCCAAGGAATCGAATATCCCAATCATAACCTGACAGTAGGTTTAGCAGATCAGCTTCTGTATCATATGGAATGATCTGATCCACATATTTGCAGGCATTAACCTGAATAAATCGCTCGGACAAAGCCTGAACTGGTTTGTTTTTCTCAGGTCGATCGATTGTAGGATCTGATTGTAAAGCTACGACCAAGCGGTCACAGTTTTCTTTTGCCTCAGTCAACATCAGAATGTGACCTGCATGAAACAAATCAAAACAACTTGCTACGATGCCTACGCGCTCAGTCATGGCCACCGTTGGTATCACTCCATGGGCAATACTTTTCCCACAATGTAAGAGACTCTGGACCGGGCGATAGTCGCATCGCTTGATCCACAGCAGGTCGAGTCACATATCCTGCAAGAGACCAGTCATGATTCTTTAACAGTGTTTCAAGTTCAGTCATTCAAACAAAACTCCAATTACAGTTATCATAGCAAGCAAAAGAATAATACCAAGACAACCTGATCCAGTGAGTCCATCCCACATTGCGCGCTGACGAGGATGATTAGTCATAATCGACACCTTCGTCCTGTTTGCGACCCATGTAGTGGTCATCACTTACACAATGAAACTGTGCTTGGAGTTGACTATTAATAATGGTGCGAGTCACTTCACCTGCAAACTGAGCACACTGTTCCTGATTACCCGTCTCGTAGACATCTTTTGCAATAAATTCGCCTTCAGAGGTGAACAAATAAACAATCAACCAAAAACTCATTTTACTTCAACCCTTACAAGATTAGCAGGAGCAACGCAATAAGAACCTGCATCAGTGTCGACCTTAATTAGGCCTCCATCGTAACAAGCCTTAATAGTAGCTTTATTCAGCGCGCGTTCTTCGTTTTCATTAATGATAGCCGATCCAAGAAACCAGCCAGTCAATAAAACCAGTAAACCTACCATACCGGCAAAACTAAATACACGATCAAAAATATCTTTAACAATCTTCATATCAATTTCCTTTATATTGAACCCATTTTGCATAAAGGCCAACTTCGCGGCCATATGCTTCGATCTCCCATGGAGAGTCAAAGTAGTCATCTTCTTTACGTTTTGCTTTCCAAACTTCGCCCATCCACTTGCTGTAGATTTTGAGGCCGCCACGTGCGGCAATTGCATGGCCAGTTTGAAGTTCGTTCTTGGCATGCTGCTTGACATGCACCATTTCATGGCCAAGAGTTTTGATCATTGTACCAATGTCTTGGTCACCTTTCAGGCCGATGGTGAACCACCGAGGATTGCGAAAACCATCTTCGTCGACACATTCGCCTTCAACATCAAGATTGTTGTAAACTTCGATGTCGAGGGTGAGGTTGCGAACCATGCGAGGATCCATCAACTGATCGGCAAAAAACTCTGCGGCTTCCTTCAGGAGGGCTTTTTCTTTACGCTTACCAATCATGCCGGTGATCGTGATATTCATGTTTTCGTTCCTCATCATTATAGGTCCACCTTACCAAGCTTTTGATAAAATGTACATGCTAAAAATCAGCGTGAACGATAAAAAGGCCGAGGATAGTTATTGTCTGCGAGGTGCGGTGTGTCTGGATGGACATAATGAAGAAACAATTGAACTAATGAATCGATCTCGAGAGGATCTCTCCAGTGCCACTTGCCTCCATAGTTTGATCCGCCGTTAAAAATAATAGCGTCGCCTTCGTCGAGGTCAACTGGTATCGGATTGCTCTTATCATCTGAATCACTAAACCATAAAGGAGTGTTTCCTTCTCCTCTCTTACACATTGTAAGAGTGACAGAATATTGACACGCTTCTCGATCTCGATGATTTTTTAGCTCAGCTCCAGGGAAATATTCCCGAGAGTAAGCATATGATGGAACTAAATCATCGATTTCCCATATCTTTTCTATGATATGTTTACAGTATAAGAGTATGCTACTATCGAGAACATTTTCAGCGACAGACTGAATGTTTCCAGCCAAATATGTTCCGGTTTCTATCTTTCTCATATCGATAAGATGAGAAATATCGATAAAAGATTTATAGAGTTCTATGATCTCGGGAGAAAGAACGTTTTTAATTTTAACAAAACCGTTTTTTTTAAATTCGGCTTGATAAGAAGCCATCATCGTATCATTAATCATATTACCTCACTTACTTGTAGCTCTATAAATTCCGTCCCATTCCCACGGTTCTTCAAACTTCAGATCCTGAATGCGTTCTTCCATCATTTTGTAGTAGGCATTGAGCTCTTCGTTCCAACAACGCTTGAGATCTTTTATCAGATTAAGAGCTGCGTCCCATTTTCCTTGACGATAGAGATCGAGAAACTTCTTATGTAGGAGTTCTCCTGCGCCATCAGCAACATCAAAAATGGTATAGATGCGAGCAGGCTCTGTCTTGCCTTTCACAGCAATGAGATCAAGCTCAACTACTTGGTATACATCCCTAACCAATTCGGCAGTTTGTGGCCCGACGACAAGTTTGACCCCATAAGGCTTGGATTGACCTTCCAAACGAGCAGCCAAATTAACGCCATCCCCCAAGCAAGTATAGTCAAAACGCTGAGTACTGCCCATATTGCCAACAACCACAGTGGCAGTGTTAATACCAAGACCCATCCCAAAAGCGGGTATGCCTTCGCTTTTAACTTCTTCATTAAATATCTCCAAGTCTTTGAGCATCTGAAAAGCAGTTCGAACGGCATCCAAAGCATGTTTATTATTATCGAGTGGAGCATTCCAGAATGCCATCTGTGCATCACCAATATACTTATCTAATGTCCCGTTATTTTCCAAAATCGCTTTTGTCATGACAGTCATATAACGATTCATAATTGAAGTCAAACCTTGGACATCTTCTCCGTAGTGCTCAGAGATTGTAGTAAATCCTCGAACGTCAGTGAACATAATCGAAAGCTCTCTTGATTCTCCACCGAGTTTCAAAAGTTCTGGTTGTCTTTGCAATCTCGCAACCAAATCTGGACTCAGATATGTTCCGAACTGTTTCTTAATTTGTTGCTTCTGCATGAACTCGCTAATAAACTTTACGGTATAAATATGCATATAGATAATCGCGATGGCCATCACGTTAAACGTCACGTCTAACAAGATTCCTTTACTCGCGAATAAATATATAGGTAAGTAAAGGTATCCACCTAGAATCAAAGCTATCCAGACAATAGAATATTTTAATCGAGAGATCATGATTAATGACAGAGCCAAAACAAGTAGAGCAGCCAAATCTACAAGCTGAGTCCAATTCGGAATTGAAACAGAATCACCAATTATCAGAGTCTCAAGAATACTCGCCTGGAGCTGATGGGGATACTGCGCACCTGACGGAGTCGCTACGGGATTACTTAATCCAGCTGCAGTCACTCCGAGAATCACGATTTTACCTGCCAGATCAGGCAAAGGCCCCGCACCAATTTCGTATGACTCAAATCGATAGTTCGGATTGATGAACACTCTTCCATATTCGTCTGTTTTAATTGTTTCAAAAGAAGGAATTCGTAATGCTTCAACCCCAGTCTGATTTATCTTGGCTTGATACGAAGAGTCTCCTGCAGCTACACGCAGCATCTCTAGAGCAAATGCAGGATAGTATTCGCCTGATGACTCAGATAGAAGAGGAACTCGCCTCACAACCCCATCGGTCTCGGGTAGGGTTGACGTTATCCCAACACCGACTGCGGCTTCTTGAAGAATTGAGACATTACTTAGAACGCATGGGTATTGAGGAAGAAATTCAGTTGCTTCTCCATCGCCGATTACGGCAACGCCTGTTTTCCGAATTGTCGTACTTACCCGAGAACAAGAGTCGCTTACAGTCTGACTGAGAACGACTGGATATTTGTTTAAGGTATCTGCAAGAGCACTATCAGTGCCCATGCGATCAGGCTCGAGCATAAGTATAGTGCTGCCAACAAGAGCAGCCCTTCTGCTATAGATTTCATCAAGGATTTTAGCGTGGACTTCGCGCGGGAAGGGCCACTGACCATATTTTTCAATTGATTTCTCCCCTAAATTTATGACTACAATCTGCTCAGATTGCTTTGCTTTATCAAGCATGATGTAGTCATAAAATTTAAGACGAGTCGCTTCAACTAAGTACGGATCTTGTAATTTAAAAGTAAGTAATAGTGCAAATGTAAAGAGAGCAAGCCATGGGCTCAATAGAATCTTTTTCATCATGTCAACGCTTTCCATTCTTCAGGCGTTATAACTTCTCTATTTACTAAAAAACTCTCGTACAATTCAATCTCTCTTAACATATCTTCCCGTTTAAAGTATCTATTCTTTGGAAAAGGATCTATATTTTTATTTGTAGTATTTGTGTCAATACCTCCCGGCAATATCTTTGGAACATATTGAGACAAATCTTCAAATTTTATAATTCTAAAATCTCTATTTTTTATAATATGCATATACGGCCGACAGTGTTGATTAAAAATAAACTCATCTATTGACCGCCTGCGATCAGTGCTATTGAGGTTGACCCATTGTTCTATTTCCGGAAAGTCAAAACATTTCCCTGTTTTTTTATATTCTATACTCCGCGTGTCCCACATTTCGTTACAAAATGTAATAGCAGAATGCATTCGCTCTGCAGGATGTCGTAACACTACTACTTTTGGAGAATTGGATTTTAACCAATCCGCAAACGTCCTCGATTGTCGTATATGCAGTAGATCGAAATATTCCCACATCGCAGTGTGTCCGCATTTAGGCATAGACAAAACATTTAAATTTCCATTGTCGTGTACACAAATAATCATGATTAATTCTTTATATAACTGTATCCGGTGCAAGGCCCAGTGACACAAGTGATTGACATTAAGACTGAGTCAGTAACGCTCGCAGCAGTTTGCGATACAGTGACTCCAATTCCAGGATTATTTATTACTAGTTTAAACAGCTTCTGTGCATCACCAGATTGAGTGATGTTTGCATTCAATCCGCCATACGGAGCGCTGATATCAAGGAAATGATTACCAGTTCCTTGCTGAAGAGTTGTCACAACATTTGAGTTACCTAAGATGTTGAAGAACGCAGACTTTCCACCAGTATCTTTTTGTTGAGCAGTCAGTTGATTTCCTGTTCCATTCATTACTAGCTCTGCATACTTGCCATTATATTGCTGAGTCAGAGACACGGTATTATTGCTCCCTGTCACAGACACTTCGGCAAGATTGTTTCCAAGAACTGCGATCGCAGTACCTTGATTGATAGTGATAGAGTTGTTGCTACCATTAATCAACATGGCTTGAGAACCATTTACTCCTCTGATAGCATTAAACTTTGAGAACTGTTCGATGTTAACGGTATTGTTATCGCCGATGTTCTGAATGTAAATCGAGTTGCTCGTAATGGCATTCGTCTGACCGAGCTTGATAGTTTGATTGGTGGCAATCGATGTAGTTGGATATGTTGGTTCTGCAGGAGGTGGAGGTGGTGCAGTCGGTGCAGAAGATCCTTCGTTCGGAGCAACAGGAGCAAACGTAGTACCATTCAACGCCGTAGTTCCTTGCAACTGATCGATGAACAAGATAGGAGAAAGTGCAGTATCACCGAGGTTGAACGATGAGAAGCCAAGCATATAGTTGCCATCTGCTGGAACCGTGAATACAGCAACTTGCCATCCAGTTGCACCATAAGAATTGGTAGAGTAGTTACCTGTTCCAGGATTTGTAAAGCCTAATAGCGCAAAGTTTTGTGTTTGACCATTGAGAGTTGGCGTTCCTGGTCCACCAGTTAACGTGATCAAAGAGCCATCGTTATACGGAACATAGTCTGTCGACAGATACTGCCAACCAAACGAGTATGTAATTCCTGTTTGTAAAAATACTGTTCGACTGACCGAAGAAGCGTTTGTAGGATACATCGATCCGTTTGAATAGATCGTATTACGAATAGAAGTGATATTTGAAGCGCTAAGACCAAGAGTCGTCATCGCGGCGTTAAATTGAGGAGAACTTCCTCCTGCCTGAACCGATAGCATGTACGATCCATACGGAGTAATCGTCCAACACTTACCATCTCCAGGGCAATAATTTTGCATGCCAGTTGTCACTTGTACACCGTTGCCACTGTCACTCCATGACGTACGAAGTGCAGTAGAGCCATTCGACACGGTCCAACCGGAATAATTTCCATCTTCGAAACCATAGTTTGAAGGAGTCTGGGCATTTAACTGCACGCTGAACGTTAACAGTAGTAGTGTGAAGATCCATCTCATCATCTTGCACCTGACTCTTGTATCACGGTGATATTTCCTTGTGGTCTACCTGTGCCTGTCGTGGTCCATTTATCATCCATAAAATTGTATGCGTCGACAATACCGTTATGAGATGAAACCAGTTGAATTTCAGTATCTTTTGGTAACCATATTACGACAACTTGATTTTTATCTTCTGAAATTCTTGAGTATACCCATCCGACTTGCATTTGTTTTTTAAAGATAGGAGATACGTTCGTGTAGACAGTTTCAGTCGGTCTCTCTCCAGAGTTATACTCTGCATAAATGTCTTGAAGTTCGTTTTGAGTAGGCAAACGAAGAGTCGCCACTGCAACTTCTTCTACGCCATCTCCTCCAGTATTTGGATCTTGATTGTCGTCAGATGCCGCCTTTGCAGGATTGACAAACTTCTTCAGCGCGTCTCGAGCAGCAGTGATGAGTGATTGACCGTCATCCGTTTCGAGAGGAGAGATCTGAATATTGTTGTCCATACCCTTCATTGAAGGATTAATGACGACAGGAGGCGCAGGAGGCGCATAAGAATTCTCGACCATCGTTGCTTGGAATGGCTGAGTCAGAGTGACGATGCCTGCAGCAGTGATGACATCGATAGCTCCTGAAGGACATTCGAAGTTGAGCTTTGTAATATCTTTATCGTTATAACATTCAGGAACCAAAACAACTGTTGATCTACCTGCTTCGTCGACAGACATGACAAAGTCTGTGCCTCTTACAGCAATCGTTGCAGTCGGTGTACGTATACCAACACCTTTTGAATTTCCCTTTGCAATCGCACCAGAAGTATATCTCGCCGTTCCTAAAGCGAGTTTCAGTCCAATCTTGCCTTTACTCTTATTGTTTCCATCATACACGAAATCGTCGATGACCAACCTTGAATTTTGTGTGATGTTCACCATGGTGGCATCGACGAATCGAATCTTAAATCTACCTTGAGAATTGGTCGATACGGTATCGTTCTTCTCGATACTCGAGCCTTTAGCAGCAGGCGCAACCTTTGCACCACGCTTTACGGAACCTCCACCCTGAAATTCTGATATCGATCCCACACCTGCAAAGGCGGGAACCGATATCAGAAAGAGTGCATTAATGACCAGTTTTAATATTAAACGTACCATTTGAACCCGCCGAGTTAATATTGATTACGGTTTCAGAAGCTCCGTACTGTTGGGTTGTAATGGTGTTCAGTGTACCTGTAAGGTTCACATACAGTGAATGGCCGAATGTTCCACCGAGACCTGTCTGTGTCACGTCGAAGTCATTGTAATCACCAGTCACGAGAATGGTTTGAGTTGCGTTAGGTGAGAGTGCATCGATGTTGAATGCATTGTTATCACCAGTGATATCCATCGAGTTACGAATGTTTTCGCCTGAACCATGAAATACGAGCGAGTTTGAATCGCCTGTAAATCTGGCATTTAGGTCAAACTGGTTACAGATAGCATCAGATTGCAGCGTGCCACAACGGATGTCTGCAGTGTTGAGATTGCCGATTTGACGAACTGTTACTGCTGCGATTCCTTGTGCTCCTGTAGCGGAGACCAAGCCCATGTAGAGTTGGTTTCCGTTACCGGTTTGAATAGCGATGACACTTTGATTATCACCTCGTAAATAGATAGGATCATCATTGTCGCCAATGATATTAGCAGTACCAGTTTGAACAACGTTAACATCTACATTGCCGCCTTCTTGATCGATATATACTTTGTTTGTTGTAGCTACTGCAGCTGCAGTCACCTCATTTGGTGATGTAGTTACAATTGCTGGTGGAGTTGGTGCTGTCGGTAGCACTGTTTGTGCAGTCACTGATGTTCCATAAAGAAGAGCAGCTCCAACCAATAAAGATTTAATTACCTTCATTTGTTGTTTCCTTTTGCTTAAATCTCCATAGACCTTTACGTTCACCATCCTTAATTAATTCAACGACGGCCGTTTCTATGGCTGAACGGATCGCATAACTACCGGCTTCATTTGATGTTTGTTGCCCATCGAATTCAAAAGCCTTTGTTCCCATATCGAAAAACTTAAATGCTGTAATTCCCTCGGATGTAGAGAGTAGATTTTTCTCAACAGTCACAGATGTTAGGACTTCTCCTGTTTGCACTGAGACGAGTCGCATACTAATAGTAACTTGATCTTCCGAATACTGTTGATAAGGACCAATTCCAAGGAATCTTGCACCGTTACCACCAGTTTTGGTATTTGAACTATAATCAATAATACCACCTTCAAGGATGATACCTGCAACCATCAAAGGAGGAAGTGGTTCAGCCCCTTCTCCGAGTTGTTGCTCTCTCATCTGTCTTACGAGTTGACGTTCTTTAATCAGTGAATCAATGCCTACACGCTCTACTGGTTTAAACCATTTGCCATCACCAGCATCTGCCAACGTTTTGATAACATAAGCATCTGCGCCTTGTGTGACAGCTGTCGAGAAGCTGGCTTGAGTAGCAGAAGGTTTGCGTTGCCCTGTTCTATCTGTGAACGAGTAGATGGCAATCGGAATTACCTGACCATCAAGTTCTGGCAGAGTTCTAAACAACTTAGGATTTGCAAATCTTTCTACTTCAGCATCTTCTCTTGCAAGATATGACTGATTGAGATGAGGATGCACTCCTCCGGCGCAAGCAGTCGTAATAAGAAGTAATGGAAGTAATAAAAGCTTTTTCATAACTTCTCCTTAAAATGCAAATGTTGCAATAGGAACAGTCACAACTGTCGTATTACCAAATTTGTCGACAACTGTCAACGTCACCGATGTGCCAGTCTTTACATAGCTAATCGTATTACCATCAAGATTAAACATGCCTTGTTGCGCCGAACCTTCTGCAAACAGATTGTTTGACAACTGTGTGGCTAGCTGAGCATATACCTGAGAGGTGAATAGTGCCATAAATTTTGCAAGCGGCGTGTTCGAAGCTTCAGCTCTTGCAAGAGCAATCTTTGAGGCTTCGGCATCTTTGATTGCTTGTTCACGAGAACGTTCTTGTGCATCGATTGATTGCGCATGTGACGACCATCCATATCCATTAAAGGATGGACTTTTAAACTGTTGTACGAGCGGATCAGCTGCCGCTGGGCTGCTGAAGAATATCGAGCAAATCAATATTTTCTTGAACATCTTTTTCCTCTTTCTTTTCAGAAGAAAACCCAAATTCAAGACAGAATACTTTAAGGATTTCAATTTTTAAATTAATTGTCATTATGAGGATCCTTAATCTGTAAAACAACACTCACCTTCTGCTGAAGTCTAATGAGATCGTTGTCCAACATGCGGACACGATCAATTAGTGCAATTAAAATACCGTTAGTTTCGCCAATCAATGGCATTAATTTGTCTGTGACAAACTTATAAATGAACCAAACAAAATATCCCATTCCCACAGACGCGACAATTGGAAAACCGTATTGTTTTATAAGCTCTGCGAGCAGTTCTGGATCCATTAGTCTTTCCGAGCATCGTTCTTTCCGTCTGCTCGGGCAATTCTGTCAAGGTCTGGTTGAAGACCGAGAGCTGAACTGACTATAGCATCAACACGGATGATATCATGATTCATTGTCTTGACTCGATTGTCAAGCCCCATGATAATACCCTGCATACCCTTGATTGCTTTTACAACACTCTCAAGGATATAGTTGATAACAAAATAAACGAAAACCCCACCGAGCAATGCTGCTGCGATGGGGAATCCGACGTCACCAATAATTTTGAATATAGTATCGTAACCCATACGATTATTTATACTATTTCGTGACTGATGCGCTGCACTTTGTACAAATGTTGTTATAGGCTCTGTCGATAGTTTCGACATGCTTCTCACTGTACCACATTTCATCGAGTTCTTGTTCGAGAATATTACCAAAGATATAATCAAAGTTATAATCATTACAACAAAGAATGGCATCTCCGTTTGAATTAACACTTAACCACTCGTAGTTTCGATCGCCCCAATTATTACAACCGACGACCGTACGATTCTTCATACGATCTTTCATATATTCTTCTTCAGTAATATACTGACCAATGAGTCCAGTACGATCGATAAGTTCAGACTTTTCGATGTCAAATTTAGGAAATAACTTAGTCGCAATATCTACTTGCCTCTGATGCTCGCCTGTAAAAAGATCGAGATCGATGTCAAGCTCTTCAAATTTAGGACCTTTCTTGAGAGATCCTGTTTTAAACGACAGTTCATTCACACCGTTAACAATCAGCTTTACTCTTCCTTGTAACTTACGAGTCACTGGATGATCATGCAAGTTTTGAAGGTTTGCCATCATTTCATCGAAGCGTTTCTCAGGAAATCCTGATCTTTTTGACCAAAGCTTTGCGCTTTCAAAGGCAGGTATATTTAAAGCAAGTTCTTGAATTACCGATGGAGTATATTTATTGATAATATCAAGTTTTTCGGGCGTCACATTGATTCCATTACTGAGAACAAATGTCTTCAATCCATAGTGCTTTGCCAACTCAAGCAGCTTCTCGAAGTTTTTGTATAGTAAGACTTCGCTATAGTGTGTAGTTAAGAAAAGCTCAAAATCTGGACTGACTACACCGTTCGGTGTCTCTCGTTCGACAATAAGTTTTCGAAAGATCTTCTCGACATCCTCGATGGCCATCTGCTTCATGCCAGATTCTGGCTGAGGAATATACTTGACAGGGCAATACCAGCATTTGGCATTACAGAACCCAAAAAGGTCGATAGCCAAACGCCGGATCTGATATGCTTTTAACCGAGAACGAATAAAATTAGACAAATTTCACCTCACAAAAAACTGTAGCAAGGTATTTATTCTGCTTCCAAGAACAGCTGATCAAACTTTTTCAACCACATCGCTTTAAATTCAGGGTTTTCTGCACGCTGAGATGCAACAAGAACGTTCTTCAAACGACGAACAAAGACCGGATTGGTCCATGGATCATACTTCATACGATAACTCCTATAATCAAAATACCAACAACAAGTGCGTTTACGGCAATCAGTGCTTTATCTCTCATCGCAATTGCAGCATAACCCCAAAGGCCAGCACCAGCAATCGAGATCAGAAGATCTGCTGCATGGAAATCAAACGCTCGACAAGCTGCAGCCACAATAACGCAAGACGTACCAGTCCATTTAATGATTTCAAGAAAGAGTTCGGAATTCCGACGAGCCAAAGCAGCCCGCTGACTTGGAAACCGACTTAAATCTTTTGAGAGTTTAAGCATAATTAATCCTTTTGATAATTTTCAAGAAGTGTGAAGCCGGCCGAAGCGCAGCGATAAAGTTTACCATCAGCGTCTTCAATAATATCGCCAACTGACATCGAAGAGCAAGGACCGAGCTTAAAAATATCCTCGAAGTATATGCTTTCTTCCCAGAGATTCATCGCTTCGAAGGCATTTTCCATGTCGTTGGTATCAACATTAGCAACATGTGTGTAGTACTGAAAGTTTTCAGCTTTAAATTTGCCTTCGAAGCTACGATCGAAATAAGCCTTGATGCGTACGCTAGTTTCGCCGCTATTGATCGCATCAATTTCTGCGTTGCTCAACTGGATCTGATAAACCTTAATCATTTTTTTCTTCCTTCTTGATTATAGTTCCACCTTACACTGTTTTGATAATAATGTACACCAAAAAACGCACTCAGAACAAGTCCGAATGCATTTTTTTTGAAAAGATTTTAGCGATCGACTGTGTTAAAACTGTCTGCGAAGCTTTGATCTCCGTGACAATGCCATGATCCTTTGATCTGAACTCGTAAGTATATGTTAGTACGAGCGCCATGTTCATAGATCCATGATAAGACACTCGGTGTTATTTCCTTACCGGCTTCTCGCACCTCAAGATATGTTCCGCCTTCCCAATCTCGATGAGTCATAATCACACCTGAAAGATCTGGTCGAAACCATTCTGGGAATGTCTTATCACTGTCTAACATCCACGAGCAAAAATAACTCGTACATGTCGACGGTCGAAACTCATAGATGGTACAAGTTTTTGCAAAGAAGTGACATGGTCGACCGGGAAACATCTCATGCCCATTGATATTTGCACTTTGCCAACCTTCGCAGCATGCAGTACAATCACCGCACTTACGATTCATCACATTCGTCGTTGCTCTATTCGTTGTCATTTTTCTGAGGATACCTCTGATAATATGATTCTTCGATATTCTCTCCGAAGAAATCAATGTCGAGTTCGTTGAGTTCCTTCACGACACGATAACCGAGATAGGAAAGAATTCCTACGACAGCGATGCCAGCAACTCCAGCAACGACTTTCTTATTATCCATTTTCTTTCAACCAGTTTAAGATGTTTTCTGGAGCAGTTTCGCCATAAGGATCTACTGGACAGTTATCCTCGGCACCTGGTTCGATAAACCATTTCTCGATCTTACCATTATTGACGACACATGCGTAACGCCACGAGCGTTCACCAAAACCAAGATTATCTTTATGAACTAGCATACCCATCTTACGAGTGAACATACCTGAACCGTCAGGAATTACCTTGACTTTCTTCACCTTCTGTGCTTTCGCCCATGCATTCATCACAAACGCATCGTTGACCGAAACACAATAGATGTCCTTAATTCCGAGAGCCTTGAATTCAGCAAACTTCTCTTCGAAACCAGGAAGTTGATAAGTCGAACATGTTGGAGTGAATGCACCCGGAAGAGAGAAGAGAACCACGCGTTTACCTGCGAACAAATCCCATGTGGTGACATCTTCCCAACGATATGGATTGTCACCACCAATCGAGTCATCTCTAACACGAGTTTTAAAAGTTACACTTGGAACAAGAGTTTTCAGCTCATCGCCTACATTCTCATCAATATCCCAAAACCTTTTGATCTTAATACGTTCTACCATAATTTACTCCTACCAATGATGAATTGCATTTGCAATTAGAAAAATGTTTGCTATGACAGCTTGTACGATAAAAAGAGTCCGGATCAAAGCGACTCTATCAGACTCGCGATCACAAGGAGTTGCTTTCTCACCTAAAGCTTTTGCCCAAATACGCCACATAATAATTTCCATGAATAAAGCGAAGCGACAGACCTATTGCTGGTTGGGCAAGAGTACCACTCCTTAGATCTGTCGCTTCATCAATGGTTCAGCAGTTCGGGTTCTAGTTATAGTGACCCTCATAGTGTGCCTTGAATCTGGAGATGCACCTCCATCATCTTCCACTGATTTCTATGTGTTAAATTAGAACCTTACACCGAGTCCTACAAGACCGCCGTGCTGGCCAATGCCACCATCAAAATCGGTGTAACGATATTCTACTTTGCCATAAACTGGGCCAAATAGATTGGCTTCAACGCCGCCTCCTACACGGAGACCTTCGAGTTCAGCAGCAGTAGTCTGCTTCCAGTTGGAATAACCAACTTTCGCATATACGAGTGCCTTATCAGCAACTACATAACCAAGACGAGCTGATGCACCGATATTACGACGATCAAAGACATTGTCAAGTGTGGCTTCTACACCAACTACAACGTTCTTATATAGCTCAGCATCGAGACCAATGCCTGCACCGTACGCTACTTTTGTGGTATCTACACCACCAGTAACGTCGTCTAGACCTGCAGTCACTTCTGCACGAACACCCGCAAAATCATTTGCCATTGCAGGTGTAGTTACAAACGCCGCTGCAGCGGCAAGAGGAAACATATACTTTTTCATATTTTTACCTTTTGTTATTAACGTGATCGGTAGTTTCAGACTTGCCGAGGTCTCATGAATGTAATCATTACACTCAAACTGGCTCCCCGAGATGGGTTCGAACCACCGGCCAGGTGATTAACAGTCACCTGCTCTACCACTGAGCTATCGGGGAATAAACTTTATTTTAAATTCTTTAATTCTGTATTGATATACAACTGAGCCGAATTCATAATAGTGCGAATCGCTACTTTCTCAGCAGGCGTTGCACCGAGTGCTTGAACATAAAGATTGATATCAATCGACTGTGCACCAGGACCACCATCTTCGTCGAGAGTGTGTTCACTGACATGCATTTCAACTTTCTTAATCATAATCTATATCCTTATTTATATGCTGTTACTATCTTTATTCATGGACATCTGATCAAGCACTCGCTTTTCTTCTTTCAAGCGGGCAATCTTTTGTTCAGGAGTTTCAATCTTCTTTGCGTTATGCTGATCGCGTTCTTCGTCAGTCATCTTGTTTGTCATATCAAGAATGATATTAAACAACCGATTAAACTCAGAAGAGTTAGGAAAGTAGCGTTGAACTGATGCGAAACGATTTTCAGCCATAGTCAAGTAATCAGAATTAGTCATTATAATCTCCATTTCTTATTATTCAATCTACAACAGTTTACATAATTTGTACACTAAAAAACGCATGCAGCTAAAAATAAATGGTGCCCCCACGACGACTCGAACGCCGGACCTGATGATTACAAATCAACTGCTCTACCAACTGAGCTATAAGGGCACTGCCTATTATATATCTGGCGAAGGTGGTAGGAATTGAACCTACTTCTCAAGGTTTTGGAGACCTGCGGATTACCGTTTTCCCTCACCGACTTATGAATTGGTGGACGCTCTGGGGTTCGAACCCAGGACCTACAGGTTAAAAGCCCGTTGCTCTACCTACTGAGCTAAGTGTCCGTATTAAATGGTAGGGGCAGCGAGACTCGAACTCACAGTGGAAGGATTTTAAGTCCTTTGTCTCTGCCGTTGGACTATGCCCCCGTAGATTACCATTCGGTGATCGCCTCAATTCCTTTCTTCCGATAATGCTGCCTCCAGTAGAAGCATTCATCCATCATAGCATGACCGCTGTGGTTCTTATACTCAATCTTACGAAGAACCTTATTGGTTTTAGCGTTGCGAATGGTGAGAGTGTAGTTGAGCATTTCGTTTCCTTTCTGATTATAGATCCATCTTAAACCAAAAAAGAATTAATGTACACTAAAAAGTGGTGATCCCGGCAGGATTCGAACCTGCGACCCCAAGCTTAGAAGGCTCGTGCTCTAATCCAGCTGAGCTACGGGACCTTTAACTCTTAGGCGATACGACCTATTCGATGGAGGAGATTAGCTACCTTCATGAGTTCGGGAGAAGCATTTCGTTCGCTTTCTTCGGTACTCACAAGCATATCTTTATAATAACGAAGAGCGCGCTTCAGCAAATCCATATCTGCCGGTGCAAACGTGCCACCTTTATTTTCATTCGGCATTACTTCGACTCCAATAACCAGTTATTCGCAGTATCCATCCAATCGAGTGCTTCGACAGGAATCGATTCACCGCGGCGCTTCGCGTTCAGAAGATCGCAAAATGTATCTTCAACGGCCTTCGGATTTTCCATTGTTGGAAATGCAAAAAGTTCGACGTTCATAAAATAATCTCCTAATAATAATATATATTCAACTTATCGCGATGTATAGTCGTAAACGGTGAAATGAGTTGCGTCGGCAATCAAACAATCTTGCATCGCACGATGGCGCGAGCGAAGATAAGTAGTTTTATCGTTACGAGTCATTTCGCGACCGATTGAAACGGAACGTGGGCCACGATAACGAAGACGGACACGAGTATTGGTTTCGCGATAGGCGGCTAAAACTTGTTCGCGAAGTTCGATCGGAATCCAATAGGCGCGGACAGGATAATAATTTTGACGAGTCGCGTCGGCAGGGACGGCGTAAGTGGATTCGATTTGTTTAATGGTAAGAGTCATAATATATTCCTTTTCAATTGATAATATCATTCTACCATAGTTTGGCATTATTGTACACCGGTATTTTACTCTGATAACCACCGAGCAATAGAACCATACTTAAGGTTCAGTTCATGCTCAAGAATCTCGAGACCATAAAATTCGAACTCTGCCGCGCGAATGCCTTCGGCTTCGGCGATGATCTCGATCGCACGTTCACGAGTTGTACCTTGAACGATTTGCAGCGTCTCTTCAACGCGAGCAACAAACTTGTCGAAGTAGATCTGTTGATACTCAGCTTCGCTCTCGATCTGCTTATCAAGCATGTGTGAAAGAGCCTCGAAGTCGGTATCGAACTCTTCGATCGACGCAAACTCGGCGTGACGAGGACGGCTACCGTATACGTCCTTGTACAGGTCAGAGTAGATATCGCCATCACGGCTATTGGTAGCAGCATTAATATCACGAAGAGTAAGCATATCATTTTTCCTTTTCATCATCATATACCCAGGATACAACGTTTTGACAATAATGTACACAAAAAAACGCACTCAGAATCATCCAAGCGCGTTTTAGTTTCGATTTAAATCAAAGACTTATTTAATAATTGGAATATTAAACGCTGCTAACTTTTCAATTACTTCATCGATAGTGTCGAGAATGACATCAGAACCGCGATCATCGACTGTACGAATCATCACTTTTCCACGATGCTCAACCACACCAATCAAGAGATCGAGATTGACAAGATACTTGCCGCCTGTTTCGTTAATAAATTCTATGAATCTTACTGGATTGCTCATTTTTTTCTTCCTATATTATATTTTGTCACGAGACTCCATTCATTTTTTTCTTTGAATGGAAGGATCTTAATCTGATTCAATGGAGTTTGAGGATCAACGATATTATCTGGATCAACAATCGCAATCAATCCCCAGTCGGAGAGAAGTTTGGTAATCGTATTTCGGCGACCTTTATCTTCTTCAGAAAAGTCTGATGGCTTACCGTCAAGAGCAAAGAGCTCTTTAAAGTGGACGATATAATATTTGCCTTGTTTGTGTAGGATATGGCAAGACTGATAAAGAGTCTTGTCTTTACGAGAAGCTACACCAATGCGAGTTAAAGTCTCGCGAACTTTCAAGAAATCGTCTTCTTCTCCAAGCCTCACTTCAACTAAAGTTTCTAAAATATTCATGTTTCACCCTTCTGAATCTTTTTCTTTATTATTTTTATATGTTCAGAGGAGAGGATATCAAGAGCTGCCTTGGCAGCACGGCGGTTATAACCGTAATACTCTGCAACCGCTTCGAGATCTCCATCCTTTTCTTTTTTCACCCACTTCGCAAAGCGTTTGCTAGGTCGTATGATATTTATCAAAAAAGAATATTGGAGTTTGTTATCGAGGTTGTGGTTGCAGTTCATCATGTTGGCTGCATGAATCGAATCGGCGAAGTAAGATAAGGATCTATTTGTTAGCCAAGGACTATATGTTTTCTCGGCAAGAGCATCATTCTCTGTACCTTTCATCAGGTTCTTTTTGGTCGAGTTGATCGATGTTACGAAGTCGAACGGTTTCATCTTTACGGCCTTTCATTATCACGTCAGCAGACTTATCAAAGAAGTCTGCGCACTTATCACATATTTCAAGAGAGACCATGCCTTCATCAGTATTCATTTGTATTTCATGAAATGGCACGCTCTTCAGATACTTATCTTCACACACGGCGCACGTTTTGTTTCGATTGAACCAGATCACAAAAACTCACAGTCGGCCATAATTTCTGTGAGACATGCCATCAGGTTGATCTCAGGATCAGCAGCGAATGCATTCTGATACTGATACTTTGCGAGATGGAGTACGAGTTGCGGCATACTACCTTTGCCGATATGATCTTCTGCCTTATCGAAGAAGGCACGGAAGAATTCGGTAGGTTCAATGTCAGACTCTCCAAGCCACTTACGAACGGCTGTGAAGTTCTTATCCTTCATGTAACCGATCAGCTTGGCAAGAGCAGAATCCGAGAAATTCCTAAGAATCCCAGTGTCAATCCCGCCAGTAGCACTATAACGTTGGAGCTCATTAATAACACGGCGCCAATCTGGAAAGTGTGTCTTGATGACTTCAGCAACGACCGCTTTTTCATAAGAAACCGATTCAGTCTCGAGGATTCCACATACTCTTTGCATAAATTGTTTGGCAAGAGATG
>Ga0208133_1000286_pt1 | contig 20348 bp, 53 predicted proteins | sample ColrivemetaGS535_FD_187595 | JGI IMG/M metagenome (GOLD analysis project Ga0208133, IMG submission 187595) | Estuarine microbial communities from the Columbia River estuary, USA - metaG S.535 (SPAdes) (version 2) | ecosystem: Environmental > Aquatic > Marine > Intertidal zone > Estuary | place... | reverse complement strand
GGCTAGCAAACTAGTTTGCTGCGCCAGTGGCAGAGGTAATTTCAAGTTCAAAAACTGCCGCGCGCCAGTGGCAAAGGTATTGTTAAGCGCAAAAGTGCGCACGCGCCAGTGGCTGCGCCAAATTATAACCGAAGGACCGAGGGCGTGTCAAGTAAATAATTTCTTACTTGAACCTGGTAGTCCTTTGCCTTATAATAATTACTTAGACAGGCAGATGGGGGCCAAACGGGTACAAGAGGCGCAAAATTTCTTATTTGACTCTGAGACCCCAATGCCTTTATAATATTATCTTTAGGGGCAGATAGGCCAATAGGGTCAAAGAGGCGCAAAATTTCTTATTTGACTCCCTTGCCCCAATGCCTTATAATTTATTCATAAACAAACAAACCAAAGGAAGCAAAATGACCGCAAAAATCGTAAACTACACCGCAGACCAAGTTGAGAAGCTGGTCGCGGACTACCAGTCGGGCCAATCGGTCGAGTCTATTGCAGATGCTCTAGGCAAGTCGGTGCGCTCGGTTGTGGCTAAGCTGTCCCGTGAAGGCGTGTACCAAGCTAAGAGCTACGTCTCTAAGACTGGTGTGAAGCCTATCAAGAAGGACCTGGTTGCTGACCAGATTGCCAATATCCTCCAGCTTACTGAAGCAGAGGCAGACAGCCTGACCAAGGCTAACAAGACCGCCCTGACTAAAATCCTGGCTGGCTTGCAGTAATCTCAGCAGTTTAGGGTCAAGAAATATTCACTTGAATCATGACCCTAAACCTTGTATAATAGATTCTTGAATAGGCGATAATTTAAAATAAATTAGAAGTTGCCAACTTCATAAGATAGACTCTGGAACAGTTAGTAGGTGGTTCGAATCCACCCCCGTCATCTCCTGATGACGGGTACGCTTATCAAGGTAAAGCGACCACTTCCAAAGCTATAGCGAGGCCTGCGTCCTCTAAACGTAGTGGTTGGGGGTAACATCATTAGATAGGAACCCTGGGGTTACTAACACCATCATAAAAAGTTAGTGGTTCGGGGTAACATCATTAGATAGGAACCCTAGCGATAGTGTCAACTCCTGAAACGCTCAATAACAGAGTTGAGAGGACAAAGAAGTCTTTAAAATACAGCTATCATCTAACAAAGATCTGGGTTCCTCCCAGCCATGTAGGTATGGACTCCTACTAGCGCACTGACTTATACACGTAGAGTCGTAAAATATACGCGGTCGAGTAGCCTATGTTACAGGCTTGACTAGGCAACTTTGAAGCAGACTCCAGCTAACCACTGGCTAAGGCGCTCAGGTTTAGGGTCAGGCAAGGGGTGTGGTGCCCTGAGCCACATGGAGAGTACAATGACAGTAACTATCCCAAACAAAAAACTGTTACTAAGCCGTGGACACAGAGGAAACCTGCACGGATAGTATAAAGACAACCGATAAAATTGACAAAGACAGCTAAGCTCTGCTTACTCTACAACCATAGAACCCTGACAAGGTTGCGGACTAGAGTTTCATCTTACGAGTGCTTTGGGTAGTCAACCCTAGTCGATCAACTAGCCCCTACGGAGTAATTACCGTAGGGGCTTTTTGTTGTCCTTTTTCTACCACGTCCAGAAATTCCTGTGCTTCGGCGCCAAAATTATACAGTGCTTCTGCTAATTTGTCAAGTGTATATTCTTTGCGGTATTTTAAGGAAACCTAGAGGTGCTAAATTTTTAGAATAGTGAAACCTCTGAGTTTCTGACCCTAAGCCGCCCCAGTCAGGGCCCGGTTGCCCCCAAATCACTCCTAAATGGCTTAATCTGACATAATTTAGGAAACCTGCACAATTTCCGACATATTTTAGGAAAAGACGAAAAAAAGCCCCCTATTGTGACATAGGGGGCTAATTGGCCTAGTTTAGGGTCAAACGTCGCTCTATAAGTGCTAAAACTGACTTATTTACCTTCTCCAGTGACTCAAGCATGTCTGAATTTACATCTAGTAGCTTAGCGATGCGCTCTATATATTCGTCCTTCTTCACAGGAATTTCACCACGCTTGGTCAAGTACTCCTTCTTTTTGTACACGCCCAGAGAGGAGAGCTTAGCTATGACTGATCTTTCTGGAACGCCCAGACCCTCAGCTAGGGCAGATACTGCGACTCCTGCCAGGTAATCTAGTTGTAGTTTTTTTGTTGTTGGTTCGTCGTATTTCACTGGTTATCCCAAGGTAGTTTTGTTAGGCCGGTCCACTTGGCTACTGGTTCTGTTTTAATTAGGGGTTCTGGGTGCTTATCCCAGTCTAGGGGATCACAGATCATATCCTGGTGTCGCTGATCTGGGTGACAGACCCATATCTGGGTCAGTTGAACCTGTGTATAGTTGGGCAATTGCCCTAGCTCAGTATCCTTGATACCATAAAGCTGCCATGATGTTTTAGGGTCACGGAGAGTACCTGATTTTGGGCCTGAGCGGACTAGGAGTCCCTCCTGGCGCAATCTGAGCAACTCCTCCCTGTCAACCGCAGGCCAAGGGGTAACAGCAGCTTCCACTAACTCCTTGGGCATTACCGACTCTAACCCCTCCTGAGACCAACTAGAATATGCTATTCCTTGATAACGCTTAATGCCAGCTAGGATAAGTGGCACGAAAGAGGAGAATTGTGGTTGAGCAGTTTGCTTTGGTATTAATTTTGAACGAGGTAAACGGCAGGCTAAAAACCAGCAACCTCTTTGGAACTCTGACCCTAAGTTTAAGCGAGCTGTAGCCTTACAATCCACTAAGGAGTCCTTCCATACTAAAGTCCACTGTCCAAAGTGGTGTAGAAGCTGATCTGGTAGCCATGAGTTCTGCGAATTTAATCGCAATTGGTCAGCTAGTTGACCGAGGACAAGTGGGTTAGCTGATTGGAATGCCTCAAAGGGCCAAGCACGGAGATCTCGCTTATGCCCTTGACGCGGCGGTTCAGGGTGGGGATTTTCAGTTAAATTCATATTTTCAAGGTTATTTTAGTTTTTTAAACACGAAGTTTTCCTACTTAGTGTCTGTTGTGGACCCTCAATTGCAGGCAACTAAGAGGACTTGACAAATTAGAGAAAAAGATCAAAGATTTTTTCAATTTGTCGTCTCTTAGCCCGCTTGAGGTCCACATTGCTTATATCTTTTAATATACAATAATTATATCACACTTTTCGCCAGAAGTCAAGCAGAATTTTAAGCAAGGGTGAAAATTCGTGTAACTATGACCAGGATAAGGGGATACGGGCTTAGTTGGAGCAGGTTCTGCTTTTCTTGATTCTTAAAAGCTCTAGCGGTTTAGGGTCAGGAAATTTCGGCTTGCTCTAAGAGTTGGCGATGCTGAATCCATGATCGGAAGTTAGCAGACCAGAGCTGGTTTAAGGTATCCATATGAGTCACGCCCGGTTCGATGTCTAAGAACGAGCCTGAGCGCATAGGAGTTGCCTGATGCTCAAATGGTGAGGCGTGCCAAGGACGAGCCTGTAGAAGTCGCTTGGCTATGCGTTCAGCTTTTTCTAGGCTCCTGTCTGCTAGTCGGTAGCTCACCTGAGCACAGCAACTAGCGGAGATTAAGCGGGCGCTTGCGCGGTCTAACACGGTGTCATCACCATAGAAAACTTGTCCAGCTTCATCTTGTTGGCGAGTCACATAGGGAACGTGCCAGTCGCCTGCGTGTAGTTGCATAGGCTTGCTTGACAGGAACGCTTTACCCATTGCCTTAGCCAGGGCTTGTATTTCAGGTTGAGCGTCTGCGTGATCTCTGAGCTCGAAGAAGTTGCTCCACTCAGTAGCTGTTAGGACTACACGAATCATCTGAAAAGGCTCAGTAATGCGGTTAACAATCTGCTTGTGAAGGTTTAAACCCTTTAGGGTTTGGGCGTAGTCTAGGGCAGAGTAGCGTGCTGCATTCCAGTAGGTAATGGCAACTTGGGAGTCATCAACTTCCTCACGAGCTTGCATACCTGATTGTGCTCGGCCCCAGAATACTGGCTCAGCTGGATTTGCCTGAACTAGCTGCAGCATATCGTCAACGGGTACAGCTCTTGAACTAGCAGAGTTTCTGGAGAACTGACGATGAGTAAGTACCTCAGCATGAATAAAGCGTGGGTACTCTAGTTCTAGGGTAGTGATACGAACATTATTAGCAATGCTGTCTTGAACCACCTTAGCGGTTATGTTATTTGTTTTCATTTGTAATCTCAGTAAAAAGTGATCTTCTTATATCTGGCCCTAAGACTGTGTCTAACATTTCTCTAGTGCGAGAGATCATTCCGCAGGCTAGAATTAATAGGTCTCTGTGGTCATCACATTGCATGATAGCCTGGTCGATGAGTAGTAATAACTCATCGTGTCGTTGTTGTCTTTGTTCACTCATCTTGTTCCTCTACAAGGGGTACCCCTAAAGTGCTGGTTGAAAGTTTATTATTAAAAAGACAAATAAATGAGTAAACAAATAGACCATCATGGATTCCCACTTGGTCTATTAGTTTAACGTCTTTGACGTCGTGATTTTGTTTGCAGTGCCGACAATACACACTTTTAATCATTGTTCTGGATCTTCCATGCTAATCTGAACTTGACGAACGCACTGGCGAAGAGTCTCCGTGAGTACGTCTAGGTTAGAGCCGTCTACGTGCAGGTCTGTAAGCCTATGCTCAATAGAGCATGACTGATTCTTGTGAAAGTCACTCTCGTGTGTTACTTTAATTATCCACATTTTCTACCCTAAGTCCTAGCAAACGGAAAAATAGTCGCCTAAATAAATTCTGCGGCCGTTTAGTATGAAACACTACTTCGTCTGTGTTAATTGTGAAAACGCTACCTGAAATATTACTAGAGGTGAGGGAGAATGCACTATTAATAATCGTAGAAGGAGCGCAAGTAAAAGAACTCGCCTTAGTCATTAAACAGTCGTCTAAGTCTAGAGGAATCTGCTCTTGAAGTGGCCAAAATAGTTTAAGTTCTAATTGCTGCATTACTAGCCTTAAAATGTTCTTGAATCTTCCTGCAATTACTAGAGTATTCCTCATAGGCTAGGTCACTGACCCTACAACTTTCTGACCAAAGGGCTAGTTCGCACTCCTCTATAATCAACTCGGCGAACTTTTCTGAATAGTAGTCCACCCACTTGTTCATATCTCGTTCAAAATAGTCAGTGTCTAGGTTGGTTGTGATACCAGCCTCTTGAGCACATTTTTTAATTAGTTCGTTCATAAAAACCACTCCTTGTAAATCCAAGCCACAATGCAAGCAACATTGAACCATACAGCAAACAACACCATGTAGAGCAACACCTGAGCCCGGCGGCCCGCTTGTTCAACCTCGTTCATAGTCTATGACTCTCACATAGGGTTGTAATCCATCCACCACTATTTTGTGTACCTGGACTGCCACATACTTCGCAGGTAACGCAGGTCATCGACTCTGCTAAACGTACCATACCATCGATAACATCATCGCCGCCTGAGTAGTAGAAACGTAAGGTGCCAAACTTCTCTTTGACTTGGTCTAAGGTAACTTGTTCGACAACCAAATCATTTTTATTCTTCCAGTCTAGGTGATGTTGAATACTGCCCATGAGTTGGTTTAGGATATTAAACCAACCATCCCCACAGTCAAAACCCCAGCACATACAAGTCTCTTGCATGGGACTATTGCGGTTAACCATCATCTTTGGATATCGCTGACATAGGAGTTCATCTAGTTCTTGTTTCATTTTTTAACTCAATAGGTTTATAAAAGGTATTCTTAGTTTCAAAACAACCCAGTTTGTCTGGAGGAGATATAATAGGGCTAGTAGTCACACCATCAATCTTGCCAAGCACAGGATGATCTACAAAAGATAAGAAGGCTCTTGAAGAGTCATTTAAGTAGTCATAAGAAAGCATCATAGGTCTTGTATAGTATGCTATAGGTTTCATTCTCTGCCACCAAAGTATCCAATAATTAAGTCTAAGGCCGCAACAAGTTGCATATTGCCTGTTACATCCTCAGGATGAAGGTAATATCCCCGAGGATTTGCCTCCGATTTAGGATTCTTTTGCCATTTTCTTAGTTGTTCTTGTAGTAGGTCACGGTGTTCTTGGAGCACAAGCAAGGCAATCCGGTCTGCAATGTCTGCGTCTAATTCAATTTTTTTCATTTTTCAATTCCTTTAATAACTATTTCCACGCCTGTATAGACCAATATAGTGGCCAGAATAGTGATGACATGAATGCTCCAATAACATTCTCTCCGGCATTTGTAGAACTAAGCTGATGATAGGCGTGTCCATAAGTAACTATGAATGCTGTAAAATACGCAGCAATTAATGATATGATTACCTTCATCTAAACTCCAAAATGTTGTTTAATCAAATCCGCAGCCTTGTACGGTTCTGCTTGGTCAGCAATTTCAGCGCACTCTTACACAATTAGATAGGCAAACTTTTGGTAGTTGAAGTTAAGACCAAACTCATTGACTTCCCAGCATTGTGGTTCAAGTTCATTAATTCGGCTGTGCATTACCAATCCTCCACACCTGACACTACAATTGAGACTTCTGCCTCGTAGCCTGCAACCTCTGTATGGTAGGTCATTGTAAGCGTACTGCCAATGCCACAGTCAGCAGTCTGTGTTAGCGTAAAGTAGTCTGTACCAACATCTTCACAGATAGTTTTAAGTTTGTTTAAATTGTACACTGTTAGCTTCATCATTCATCCAATTATATGATCTGTTAAAAATAGGGCCGTCGCAGATGTAGAGTTCACCATCAATGCCACGCATTAAGTAGTCGCCAGGTTTACCCTGCTTATAGTTGCCTTCTAGGGTATTAACACGGAATTCCTCATCAATCCGTTTAGCATGGACCACTAGTGGTTTTTTCATGCAATCCATCATGCCTGTTACTCCATCAAATGTATCAAATGTTTTCATTATTTATCCTGCTGTTCCCAGTTGTTTTTCAAGGCTATCAATTTCATGTTGAAGTGAACCCTTAACAAAGTAGATTTCATCTTCTGCTGAGGAAAGTTGTTCCTGTAAATATGTTATTTGACCTCTAAGATACTTAATCTCTTCACCAAGTTCAAAGATTTTTTCTATTAGTTCTGCTTCTGTATTACTCATGGTACCAACACATTCTCACTTCCTTGAACAGTTCCTGTTTAGCGTAATAGAGGTAGTCTTCTGTAGAGTTAATAATGTACTCTCTATCATCATACCAAATCTTATTGCATCTTTCGTTATTCTCATAAAGAAACCAGGCAACATCTTCATAGAGATCACCAAGTAGTAACCTACTTAAATGGTCAATCATTAGTCCGTCAATTTTTGCGTACTCATTTTCAAATACTACTTGACGAATATCTTGAGGAATAGAGTCCATATATTGTTCTTGCGTTTCAATACGCTGTTTCATTGAGACTACTAGGTCTCTAAATGTCTCATAGTTCATCTTTTACCTCTAATGGTCGTTCAGGTCTATCTACACAATATTCACACTCGGGGTCATCGCAACGATCATCTAACCAGCTATTACGTAGGGGGCTGTAGTGGGCGTCCCACCGCTCAGAGTACATAACTGTATGCATAGTTATATTCATTCCATATCTCCTTAATGTTTGGGTTGTTCTTTTTTTGCAGGTTTTGTTTCTCGTCGGGCTTTTTCTGCTTCAACTGCTTTTTTCTGTGCTTCTGTCATGACCAATAATGTTTTGCATGTTTTCTTCGCAGGTGCTTTCAATGAAGCCTCAGTGGTGTGGCACACACGTTCAGTTTTGTAGGCCCAGGCTGGGGAAATCAAAATCAGTAAGAATATACAACAGATATATTTGTTCATTCTTCAACTCCGTACACCAACCGCTCGGGTGCAGTAAAACAAAAAAAGCGTCTATTGGTTGCTCGGCCTATAGCGCATAGGTTTAATTTTTTTGCAATTTCATAACCCATTTCAGTAATACCACTGCGAGATATAACGATAGGCACCCCCATCTGTGCAGACTTAATAATCATCTCGCTGGTCAGTCTTCCAGTTGTGTAAAATACTCGGTCATTTACTGGTATGCTGTCTCGGGGTTGTAATGCCAACCATCCGGCAATGGCATCTAATGCATTGTGTCGCCCTACATCTTCAATAAACACCAGCATGTTTTCACCTTGAAACAATGCACAACCATGTACAGACCCAGCAGTTTTATAAATGCTGTCATTTGTGCGTATGGTATTTACAATAGCATACAACTGAGTTTGCGTGATGGCCGACGGCGGAAGTTGTATATCACTGATATTGTGCATCAACTCTCCAAACATACTACCTTGCCCACAACCAGTGGTGACTGTGCGTTTGGCTGTTTTCTTCTTGAAATTAAAAATTCCATTATGGGTCTTTGCCGCAGCCGCCCCGACTTCCCAATCTACCGTTATTGAATCTATTTCTGCTGCAGAATCAATCAGTCGTTGATTGAGCAAGTATCCCAACACCAACCATTCAGGATAGGCTCCCAGTGTCATCAGCGTGACAATTTCTTTTTTATCCACATAAACTGTCAGGGCACGTTCAGTGGGTATTTGTAATGTCTGCATCTCTCCGTGATGATTCAGCACCTCAACGGTCCTTGTCAAGGAAACATCGGATACTATGGTATCGTTCATTCTATATATCTCCTAGAGTCTTCGTTTGATCGGTAACACATATATAATACACCTACAATGTATCCTAGCAGGAATCCCCAAAAGAAAGTCATGTTTTCATTGTCCTAAAAAACATTTTTGCACATAGTCATATACTCTTTGTCTACCATCAGCATCTTCTTGAAAAATAAAGTTAGGAGTATTAAATTCAAAATGTTTATTTGCTGTGTGCCACCAAACTTCTATTAGCGCATGATCTTGAAAAAAAAGTTTGCCTAAAATATGATTGACATCGGCTTTAATTAGTTCGTTCATCTGCACACCGATATTTCTGCATCTGGATTATCCCAGCAGGCGTTTCTATACTTGTACACAAAGTTGCATAAACCATCGTAATTGCCCCAACCATTTTTGGGATTAAACTGCCAGTAGTGGTGCGGATCTGCTAATAGCCTATTCCACGCCTCGTCTAGTAACTCTGCAATGTCTTTAGCGTGTAGGAGATTGTGCTCCTCTGGACGCCACATTACGTCATACAAGGTTAATCCGCACTCTAAGTGCACTTCTAAAGCCATTTTACCTAAATTATGGGTAATATTGCTGCCATAAACCTCTGTGGGCATTATCTTAGTTAAAGTTACATCTAAGCTCATACAGGGCTTCCTAAGGGTTTAAGTGTTACAGTAACGCACATACCTTCTAAGATAGTTATCTCACCCTGGTTTGCAGCTACTGCTATTTCTTTTAATTGTCTTTTTTGTTGTTCAAGGGACATTCTGCATTGCAGTTCTGTTTTATGAGCAAGACTACCCTGCATAAAGTTACAAACGTCTCCCAAACATACAAAGAGTACCGCAATGTAAATATTCATATTAATCCCACAGGTTCTGGTAGTACTTACCAAATAAACGGAAACCATTAGTGATACGCGCTTGCACTACTTTCATGCCGTCGTAATCACACTTGTATGTGTGATTAGGGCCATCTTTCATTTCGTACATGGTAGGCTTGCCCAGTAAATCCCATGCACAAGGAACCGAATCCCAGTCAATCTCGCCTTCGCGGAACTGGTCTTCCCATGAGTCATCTAGTTTGCACTCAAAGGCAAAAATCATTTCGTCTAGTACCCACTCCCAGCGTTGGAAGTGATTGGAGTCAGTATCATACTCATTTTCTTTTGGGTCTGCTTCTGTACTCTGCAAGCCAATACCCTCGGGAACGTCTTGGTCATCAACAAAACCTGCTCCGTGCTGAGCAGCTTTAAGTTGACGAAGCATAGGAAGAACGATATGGGCTAAGGTAGCATCCATATTCCAGGTATCCCACTTGTCCAGCTTAACTACTACTTGGCGCTTCTGCTTGGAGTGAATCCAAGTGCACGCCCGCATTAAGAGGCTGTCTTTATCTTTGCCTCCTGCAAGCCAAGTGCCAAATTTATGAACACGCTCGTCCTTGTCTTTATCCAACCAGAAAAGTAGCTTTTCAGCAATCTGGTACGGCCCCGTCCAGTCGGGGTAATTTCCGATTTTAACTCTCATGGTATAACTCCTTCTACCCAATTCTCGGCACAAGTTTGCGCGTATTTCATAGTTTGTCCAACTAAACTACGGGTTTCAATCCAAGTATTTTCGTGGAAAAGTAACACTAAATAGTCATTATCTATTCCACCTATGTATATACTAGCAGATCGTGGGCCTTTTATAAATTCTTCTAAAAACTTCATATAATCTCGCATATTATTCCCAAGTGCGATGATCTTCCGCAACGTGCTCTAGACCGTCATATTCACAGATGTGCCACTTAACACCTTTGGGAACTTCTACAATTTTAAGCTGTGAGTAAGTATTATCAGCCTTTTCACCTAGTTCCTGTACTACTCGTACTAGGTTAGGGTCGTCACGATCTAGATTTCCTGCCCAGAAGTTGACTGAGCTGCACCCATCTAGCTCACAAAATCGCTCGATTGCAGCATCAGACAGGCCAAAACCGCCAAAACAGGTGTTAATTACTACTTTCATTTTTATTCTCCATAGCTAAATTGTATATTTGATTTTCCAAATTTTCAATCGCGTTTGCGGCTTCTTCTAGTAAGTCTGCAATACGATCAGGCGCTCCCTCCTGCACACTTTTTCTAGTGAGAATTTGGCGTCTGATTTCAGCACGATAACGTAATCGATATACTAAATCATTTTGCATAGGTATCTTTATACTCTAAGTTTAAGAAGTTAGTGCTATCGGCTAGGATGTCAATATCAATACCCTGAGCTTTCTGTGCATCAATCATACCCTCAAGAACCCTAGTACCATAACCACTAGCCCCATAACTACTTTTATGACAAGTGTAAGTAGAGCCGCTAGTACCACTAAAGTAGTAGCAGTTGTCATCTTGGGTAACAGAGGTAATACCACTGTTCATTCTCCAAGAGTCAGAACCTAGATAACCACCATACCAAGAGCCAAATACTCTGTAATGACTGCCAGTTTCGTAGTTAAGTTTAATAACTAACCATTTATCAGGACAATATTCGCTCATACAAACTCCATTCCATAACTATATTCATCTTCTTTATAGACATTCAATTCCATATCAGATAAATCCCATCCCTTAGTTTCCAAGAACTCACCAATACGATAACAACTCTCAGTACCTGGGTGAGTTCCACCTAGACGAACATTCGCCATAAGAGTAGAAATAACTTGCAGGTCTGTATCTGACAAACCTTTTAGAGTATAAGTAGCTTTATTTTCATTATATGTGAGTTTCATTTGATTTTCCTAAAAGATTAATTATAACACGAAAAAAGGGGCAGTTCAAGTCAATATTTTTGACCTAAACTGCCCCTTGACCCTAAACCTCTACAGTTTTCGGTTGGTAGCCAACAGCACTAGGCTCGTGTCCCGCGTATCCACGCGGATTGCACACAACTCTGGTACCCTCTACCTGGTAGTCCCAAGGATCATGAGTATGACCATGAATCCATAGTTTAATTTGCGGATGATCTTTTATAAACCAGTCCAGCTTTGAGGAGAAAGCACCATTCATGTCCTTCTCCCGAGCAAACCTTGGATGAGTGCTTAATCGGCTAGGCGCATGATGCCCAACTACTACAAACTTATCATACCAACGACCCTCTAATACAAATTCAAAATACTTTAAGGTATCTTGGTGTGCAAGTACTGAGTCTAAGGGAGTAAACCTTGGGGGACGTCCCTGATGATGCGGCTTTAAGGAGTTTAAGACGCAATGAAAGTCATTCATCATGCCTCCTGTTACCTGTAGGGTTGAGGACGAACCGGCATTCATATCAGTCCAAAGAGTACCGCAAACAAAGGTAACTTCCTCGATTACAGCAATCTCCTGCTCTAGGATAAATAGGTTTGGTAAATAGCTTAACTTTGACTTTAGGTGATTGATGGTGTTGGCATAGTCACCGTGATAATGCTCATGATTACCCATGATGTAGATTACATGAGGCCACTTCCGGCAACAATCTTGGAAGAACAGGTGAAATCTCATAGACCTTTCCTGAGCAACTGTTATTGCCGGAAAATCACTTCTATCTAGTAAGGCCGCAGCAACGCAAATATCACCCGCCAGGACTAATACTGTGGCTGAATCCACATTCTCTAATACTAGTCCTTTAACTTCTAGGTGTAGGTCGCTGCAAACTGAGATTTTCATGGTAGTAGGTGTTTAATTAGTTGTTCTGCTAGGAGATAGTAGCCGTAAGGAGGAAATATTACTGCAAAAAATACGCTCCAAAATCCTTGGGCAATAACGATGCCCCCCACATAAAATAGCATTGCCCATCCTGAAAAATAGGAATGGCGTACTGTCTTTTCATTATTCATTATAGTGATTCTTTATCTAAATTTCAAGTAAATTATTGCCAGGCTGAGTAATAGGTAAGCCATTCTTCTATACAATTTTGTTCGTTTATTTCGTCTTCTCGCCCCATTTCTTCCATCTGCTGACTCCATTCAGAGAAGAATTGTTTTAAGATTTCGGCTTCTGAGATAACTGAGTATCCAATACCGCCACCATCCTCTTCGAGAACATATTTCCAGTGTTTCACAGTATAGTATTACCAGGGTTATCATGCTTAAATGCAAGTATTCCATGAGTAAGAAACTTAACCTGCTCTTCACTCATTTTTAGGTTATAGCTATCACTTATAATATGTAAGACTTCATGCAATACTGCAACTTGTTGAGTTTGCGTTGTGGCATTCGCATTAATTGAAATCTCCTGCAAGTTAAAGTTAGCAAGACCTAAGTTTCCCTGCATTTCTTCACCTGGCTTATAGACTACATCATACTGGAGGCCGGCGATTAGTACTTTATAGGATGCTACCTTCATAGGATTAATACCGCCACTGCTAGAAAGGATATACAGATAACTAATAAGTATATCTGTACGGGTTTCCAATCACGAGGTTTTTCAAACTCATATAATTCATCAAATCGTTTCAAGGCCATTAGCCTTTTGGAATTAAATCCTGACATCTCTATCTTTCATGTTTCAAAGTATTTTCTAATCTCTTTAAGAATTATCTCACGAGTAGCTTGAGCCATTCCTAGGTCATAAGTTGTTGCAGCATGATGCATATCAATATCATTAATCGCTGCATAAAGATGCGTGAATACTAATCGGTTGTAATCACCTAAATCTTCTTTAAGTTGACATTGCTTTTGAATAACATCTAAAATTTGCATTGTAATACGTCCTCATATAATATTTTTCGACCTGGTTTAGTTAGAATACCGTCAAAAATATCTGTTGATCGTTGTAACATAGCAGACGCTAATAGAAGTAGTTCTGCATGATTATCCGCAAGTTGAATAGAACTATCAATTAAGATCATCATTTCGCGCATTTTAATAATTTTTTGATTATTTGTCATATTATTTATACTGAAAAACTATTACCACATCCACAGCTATGTTTAGCATTAGGATTACTTATAACGAATTCTTTAGACATAAAAGAACCTTTATAGTCTATAGTAGCACCTGTTAAATATTGCATACTAATCGCATCTATTAGTAGACGAAAGTTGTCTAAGGGTATTTCAAAATCATCTTCATTTGTTACCTCGTCTAATGTAAATCCGTAATTGAATCCTGAACATCCGCCACCTTGAACAAAAGTTCTAAGGCATATGCTTGGATTATCTTCTTCAATTAATATGTCTAATATTTTAGACTTTGCAGCATCGGTTACTGTAATCATTTATGGCCGCCTTTATAGCATCTTCTGCTAAGATTGAACAATGTATTTTAACTGGAGGCAGGGCAAGCTCTTCAGCAATATGAGAATTATTAATAGTTAAAGCTTGACTAAGTGTTTTACCTTTAACCCACTCGGTAACGAGGGAACTTGACGCAATCGCTGAGCCGCATCCATATGTTTTAAATTTGGCATCTGTTATAATTCCCTCAACTACTCGTATTTGTAATCGCATTACGTCACCACAAGCAGGTGCCCCTACCATGCCTGTGCCAACTTCTGGATCATCTTTTTGGAATGATCCTACATTTCTAGGATTCTCATAGTGATCCAAAACTTTTGTGGAATAACTCATTTTATTCTTCCCATAACTATCTTGCGAACCCAATTACTTTCGTAATTGGGCTCCTGTATTACTTCTTGTACACCAAATTCTTTTAAGATACCTGCATATGGGTCATAATCATTATGAAAGGCAACCTCAGCACAATGTTTGACTAAAAATTCTGCAAAGTTATTTAAGGCAGTTGTGGGATCAGTTAATTTATCGTCCTCTAAGGCTACAAGCATAAGTTCATCATACTCATTAGCTACTAGGTGTATTCCTGCCTTATCCATATAATATTTTATAAACATATTCATCGGGTTCTCCTAGTAGACTCAATACTACAATACGCAAATGTGCCGGAGTTAGCACGCTCTGCTTTAGCCTGTGCAGTTAAGCAGCTACTTAATGTGGGGTGCTTAAACTCTTCAAATTTAGATGGACGTGCTCCACCATCTATAAGAGTTATAACTAATAATATCCACATTATTAATCCTCGTCTTGTTCTGTGTCTTCATCTGCTAAGGTTCCTGGGCATAATGCCCAGTCTGATTGTACGCATTTAACATACCCATATATAACATGAGTACCAAAAAATAGTAACAAAACTGCTACTATAATATATTTGTATATAATGGGCATTTATGACTTAGATACGTGTTTTGATAGTAATTCCATGTACTTATTCATAGTTTCAATCTGAATATGGTGTAAGTACATATATAGCTTAGTTTCAGTAGGCCAGTACTTGAATCTCTCAACTGTTGCTGGACTTACTAATACTTCTAGCTCTTTTAAGTAGTCTCGTTGTTGTTTTTCTAATAAACTATTCATGTTTTTCCCAGTGTCTCCAAGACCATCCTAAGGTTTTTAAATCTTCTGCTACTTCTTCTGTAACCTTACCCTCTGGGACTGTTTTCCAAGTAGGTGGAGGATCATCAAAATCACCCCAAATACCTGAGCAGTACCAGCTCATGTAGTCGCCCTCTCCACGCATAGTGGATACTACACTACCTGAATGACGCCAGCTACAGTGCCACTCCTCATCCCCCTTAAGCCATACAATATTGCATAGGGAGGCATAAAGATGCTGTGCATAAAGCTCATTACTCTGCACTTTCTCCATCATGTAGGGAGAAGCATAGAGGTCGTGTTCTAAATTAACTTTCATTTTAATCTCTTTTGTTACTCATTATTTGAATTTTAATACTAAAACCTAATAAACTTAGTTGTAGTTTTGGTCCGGCAAACAGTCTTGTATTCCAAGCAAATTCAATTCCAAATATAATATAACTATACTTAAATAATTCTAAATTAAATGTATAGCCATTAGGAAAAATCTTCACATAATGAAAATATTCTCTAAAAGCTCCTGCTTTTTTCCACGGGTTTGTAATAACCAAGTCTGCAAATATCATAAATTAGTTCCTAATTAATCATTAATTATACTATTCTTCAGGGTCTAAGTCAAGTGAGTAATGTTCACGCTGAGTAATCTTACGCTCTTGAATGGTGCGTTCTTTAAAAATTTTCTCTCTAGAGCACATCAAACATTTAGAGTTCCCGCAATCTAAGGCATGGTGTTTAGCCAGTCTATGTGGTTGAGATAGGTAGTGGTCTATACCAAATTCTTTAGCAATCTTTAATTGTTTGGCAATAGCTGCTTCTTCTTTTAAAAGCCTTTTGCTATGATTAAACTTATCTTGCTCGTTGCTCATAGTATTACCTAAAGAAAATTAAAGCCATGATAACTGATTGAATCATAAAACCAACAGTAATAACCATTACTATTAGTTGGTTCTTTTGAATTAGGGCCTGAGCAAACATTGCAAATAGGGCTGCCCATATTAATAATACCATATCTAAGATAGGGGTCTTATCACTTAAACCAAACATAAGTGTTAGTAAGGTTGGTAAAGTTGAAGAGTGTAGTAGCACTACGGATATAAGATGCAGGCTAGTAGCACTAATATTAGCAACGTGTTCTTGTACCCAAGACATGGGATTAAATTTACTTATTGTATCTTTAATGGTAAATTTCTCTATTTCGTCAATCATTTTACTTTTTCCTGTTTTGTTTTATAAAAAATGTGGCGGCCTATCTTAGATACTTCTTCTAGACCTTTCCATTGTGGGTGTACATAATCTGCGTGAAAGTATAGGGCGTTCTTCAGACTAGGAAGGGTGAAGCCTTCTAGTAATACCTTTTTAGCTGCTGCTTCGCTTTCTTCCCAGACTTTCTTATTTACTTTAAATCTACCTTCGCTGCCATCGCATAGCCAGGAAAACTGACATATTACTTTTTCATAGACTACATTCTTAGCATTGACCACGCCACAAATACCTGCGCCAAACCTGCCATCTTTTGCACGATTTAAAGTTACCTGGGCAACCGCGATTTTACCCTCAACTGGTTCACTTCCAGCTTCGTAATAAACATTACGAGCCATGCATCTTAATTCTCTGTCCATCTCACTAATTGATTTAAACTTAATGATTGCATCACCATTTTGCTCCATTAACCTATTAGTTCTAAATTCATAAACTTTTTCAACGATAAGTAGGGGTATAATTAAAGTTGTAGAAAGTATTGCTGCTTTTATGATATTCATCTAGCATTCTCCTCTAATAAACATAAGATAGCCGACTCTAGTTGTGTATCTACTTTAACTAATTCAATTGCTTCTACGTATGAATTAGCCAGTACTTCCCACTGAGCTAGTTGACTGTTTATCTTTGCGTAAATTTTGTAATTGTGCATCCTGTTCCTTGATTGTCTGTCTATATACCTCTACCTCTTGTAGCAAGGCAGCTTCTCTTTGCTGAAGCTGCATTAGTGCTTGCAAGTGTACTTGGTGTTGATCTTCCAGACTCTTAATATGAGATGCTGCTCTAGTAGCTAGAGCCGTAGGTGGCCGGATAATTTGATTACCACTGGCGTCAGTCTCCATAGTTCCGTTAATTAAAGCTGTTGCTATATCCATATTAATAATAAAATAACGATAGTTGAAGAAACATTATACGTGTTTTAGCTCATAAAATCAAGTCAATTTTTACACACTCCTATCCTTGGTCTACTGAGTTAAGCATATAAATTTAAATTTGAAACTTTTTCTAAAATTTTGTAAAATATATCTTTAGAAGGAGAACGAACATGACCGAAATTGAAGCGGCTTTTTTCTACGGAGATTTCAGCCTTATCAATGAGATTTTAGGAGATCTGCTTGGTGAAATTCATTCCGATACTCCCATAGCTTAAAAATTTTTTGTGAAAGAACTCATAAAATGAAATACGAAAATTTTGATACCTGGTTAACAATAGTTAATCTACACGTTGAACGTATGTGTGGGCTTGGCGTAAATGATATTCCTGACTACTCTTACTGGGATAATTTTGATGCAGGTGTTAGCCCAGAGGATACTGCTTATGAAGCTCTTGAGGCTTCGGGCTTTTACTTTTAAAGGATCAAAATTTTATATTTGACTTTTACTGCCCAATCAGTTATAATTTATTTATAAACAGTCGGGAAGCCAATAAGAACAGGGGTTCAATTTAGCGTTTGTCAACGACACCTTCGACCACTACTCAGGCATTGTATAGGCCTACATCTGCGAAGTTAAGTCATAGTGGCAACGACTGTTTAATTTTTTACTTGAATTATATAGTGTTTTACTGTATAATTGATATTTATAAGGGTGGAAAGCGGACGCAATTCACGGCGCGCTTCCTTAATTGTGGCGAATAACTTATCCGAGCCACAGCCCCAAGCACATATAAACAAAAGTTCAGACAGTTCTAGGCTGGCCTGATTAACAACTGTGCGTAGATCATCCACGGCTAGTAGTGCTCGGCCGAGCATCGAACGCGCTAATGCTACGACATTGTTAATAGCTTGCTGAACTTTTCTTTATGGGTGTTATGTGTTCCCCGCTCATGACAGGGAGTAAGAAACTTAAATGCAGGCGAAATCACTATCTGCAGCCCACCGTAACCTTTGCTCGATTCGTCTATCGGTTAGGACACCAGCCTTTCACGTTGGTAAGACCGGTTCGATTCCGGTATCGAGTACCAAATTTCTCAGGGATGGGAAGAAGATCAGACCAACTAGAAACCGGTAGATTCGTTGCTGGAACTTTCTAGTGGTGGCGTAACAACTGACTGAACTAGGCTGTCGCCTTGACCTAGTTCCTATTATTTAGTGTTATCAAGGAATCGTCATAGGACGCTATGACTATGCGGGCCTAACTGTGCGAGGAACAGGTCCTAATATAACTGCTAGTCGCTTGCCAGAGGAAGCACCTTTGTTGGCAAATCGGCATGATAGCACTAAATAATGGTAGAGAGTTAATGTTAAAAATGGGTACTCAAAATATCCGTCCTTGAAGGTTCAATTCCTTTAATTTGTAGTCAGGTGAGAAGCGTGGGCAAAGGTTAGAGATCAACTAACCGCTACAGATAACATGGTTGTTAAGTAATAAAAACATAGACTCGCCATTACTAATTTAGTCCCGCCATGCTTGTTGCCATATTCCCTAGTGGTTAGCAGCACACTTCGGTCGAGGCGGATGTAACCTCCGTCATTAAAAATATGCGAGTGATAGCGGACTTCGCATATGGATTTCTAAGCTTGCGGACTGTCGTCCAATAGTAGCAAGACTATATGCTGATCGTTTAGGGGCGATCGCCATATATTAGCATTCTGTAATTCAAGAGGCAGAGAAGCCCTTTAATATGGGGTGTCGTGTAGATTTCAAGTATCTACCAGAGTGCTAATATATGGGAGAGTACGGGTGATATGTAGGGGTTTCTCTAGACCCTGATGATTGGAATTCCTAAGTTAGCGAACAACTAACCCCATAACCTATCCTTCTGATGAGCTTGTGAAATTCAAGCGAAACTCTAACACAACCCGCTAGGGTCTTACCCTTTCAACCTAGTTTGAGGCGTTACGAGTCAAGGAATAAAAAAGATAGCCGTGTTGCCACTTATAGTATTGCGTCGCCGCTGGAACTAATTCCTCTCAGCCCTGTAAGGTTTGCCCTTACAGGGCTTTGTTTTCACTAAAATATAGTACCAAAAAAATTTTAGTTGTTGACATGAAATGCCATAACTGGTATAATAGGGCAAAATAAAGGTCTACCAATGAGTTCTTCTTATACCTATGTCAAAGAGTTAGAGTTATTAATCTTGGATAAGTTATTGCCTATTTATGAGAAACATCAGAAGTCTCAAGGAGTAATAAGCCCCCTTCAGGGTATTAATCAAGATTTATTATCTCAGATAAAAGCAAAGAAAAAACTCCCTGCGCTCCTTAGGGCTAAGGAAAAACACACTTGACCTGGCTAGAGAATTCAAGTATAATTACTTATTGCGCGGAATTTGGCGTTGTCCGCGTTTATTTAAATTAATCATAACTGTCTACAATTCATCATCGAAGCACGGCTCTGCACAGCCACGCAGGACAGACTGAATGTAGTATAATAAGTCTTTTTGCAGAAAGCATATACGGTAGTCTCTTTTAGGAGAGATTACTATAGTATTTAAGGTAAGTACTATACTAATCTTTATAATAACATGATAACAAATACAACAATACCAGCAATAACTCCTGAAGAGCTAAAAGCCCTCTGGCCAGATCATCCAGCGCATAAAACAGAGCATACAGAAGATAGCCTATCTTTTACAACAATGTATGACCCTAAACCGTGGCCGTTTCCAGAAGGAATAGACTACGACTGGAATCGGCTGGCAATAGACCTAAACACCCCGCCACCAGACTCTACCTTAGCAGTCTTAGATGAACGTGCAAAAAATTACGGCAAGTTCTCAGGTATTGGACAACTTACGCAGACCTTTAAAGAGGTTATGCGCCAAGCCCCCTCATGGGGAGGGATGCTGCCAGATCAAAAGGAGAGCCTGGAGATGATAGTGCATAAGCTGGCCCGAATTCTTAACGGAAACCCTGACTACGCAGATAGCTGGGTTGATATTGCTGGTTATGCACGCCTAGTATCAGAACGTCTAGAAACAGGTTTAGAAAGATAAACTTGATTTAGTAGTTAAATCTATTTATAATAGTGGCTATGTTTAATCAAAATCAAAAACGCGTTGGCTTTGCGTGTAAAATTCAAAGCCAAGAATCTACAGACGTAGCCAGTTGTAAGACCAAAGGTACTACAATTACATGGCTAAATA
>Ga0208133_1000285_pt1 | contig 20353 bp, 19 predicted proteins | sample ColrivemetaGS535_FD_187595 | JGI IMG/M metagenome (GOLD analysis project Ga0208133, IMG submission 187595) | Estuarine microbial communities from the Columbia River estuary, USA - metaG S.535 (SPAdes) (version 2) | ecosystem: Environmental > Aquatic > Marine > Intertidal zone > Estuary | place... | reverse complement strand
GCAACTTGGTCATTGTATGCCATAGTGCGTAATACAATGTGACTTGCAGGAACAACTACGTCGTTGCCATCTAAGTCTGTTGATAAACCACTTGGATAGTAAGCGGCTGCTGTATTAGTAGCAGTTATTAAACCATCTTCGCCGTTGGCAACCGCATTGTTACCAGTCATCCAGTTAATCAATGATTGACCTTGTGGTGCTAAACGGAACGGAGTGTCAACAACAATAAAAGCTGTTTCTTTACGATCTGTATTTAGTGTAACCATTTCATCCAATAATTCTGGATAACCTGGAGTCGCAATCAATGTAAAGTAAGTCATTTCTTCACGTAGTGCATCATTGCCAGATACTGCATCTTGCATAGCGCGAACAACTGCTTGACGTTGAGCTTTGCGTAACATAAATGGACTGCCATCTTGTTTGTTGCCGCTGAATGTATTCCATACGTTTGTTGTAGCATTGAATTGTTTAACATTACCTGTAGAAACAATAGCATTCCAACACATAATACCGTTTGGATATAGAACTGGATCAGGTGCTTGGCTATCAACTAAAGTTGCGCCGCCTGTGCTGTTGCTTGCATCGCTGGCTGTTATTGTCAAGTCTGCAAAGATAATACCATCTGGTGTTGTTTGATCTGTAATATCACGAGAGTTCCAAGTAGAACCATCAAATACATAAATTGCTGGATAGTTTTCAACATCACTGCTGTCGATCCAAATATCGTTAGTACTTGGGCTATTAGGAGCAGTAGAATCAATAGTAACATCACCTGTTACTGGTTCCCACTGACCATTGGCTTTAACATATAAGTCAGCCTGTAGATCGGTGTTGTACCATAATGTACCATTAACTGCTGGACCTGTAACTGCTGATGCACTTGCTACTGCATCTAAACTATCCCAGCTACCATTAGAATACAAACGTAATGCTACATTAGCACTACCTGCTGTAAGTCTTGCATAAACTTTGCCGGATGACAATAAAGAACCAAATTCTGATGTAGCTGTAGTATCATCGGAATAAACTGGTACACTTAAAGTAACCCAGGGACTAGAACTTGGCAATAGTGCAGAGTTATATTTCTTAACTACTAATTTTAAACCGTTGTTTGGACTTGTGGATTTTAACCAAACATCACCTACCGCTGTTGCTGTAGGAACATTATAATGTTCTGCTACAAAAACTGTACCTGGCAAGGCTGCGCTTGTGCAAACTGTCCAGCTACCGGCCGTCTTTTTATATACTTGATTGCTTGATACTGTGAAAGTGGCAACTACTGCATAATCACCGTTAACACCGATGTCATTAGCAGGTGTTACACCTTGACCATTTGTAGTGTCATCTAAATCAGTGATTACTATTGGAGTTTTTGCAACCCAGTTAGCTGTACCTATTGCGGTTGCTTCAAAAATACCCCAACTTGTTTTGGCTAGATCTAACCAGTGTGTACCATTTGCTGGTGCACCCGTTGGCTCTTCGACGCTGGGCTCTAATTGAGCTAAGTCTAAATCAGCACGTAAAACGTAAGCACGATTAGCTAGACCTAAGAAGCTGTAAGCAGCCATTAAACCATATTCGTTTGTTTCGGCGCCGTGTACTGGTGTACCATCGACGACTTTAAACTGAGGTTGACCGAATTGTTCAACTAGCTCTCGTTGGCTAGTTAGTAAGTAAGGCTTGCCTGCATTTGCTGCCTGTGTACCGGCAGCGTAGCCTGTACCACTTACGTTTGTTTTGTTTGTTTCTGTTGCTAAAATAATTAGTGGAACTGTGCCTTGTCCAGCTGAACCGTATTGGCTTTCGTCTGTAACACTAACTGCAACGCCTGGGGATACTAATGTAGCCATTGTTGTTCTCCTTATGAGTTATACTTATTTATAACTTTTCAAGGAAACCAGGCTATTTAGCGAAAACTACATTTTCGCAGTCTCTGGTTGCACCACTGTTTCTACTTGACCAAACAAAGAATCTAAGGTAGAGTTGTTGTCTAATACATAATCAAAATTAGTACCAACCCAGGCTGTTTCACTGGCATGAACGCCTAATTGTTTTAGCTTGGCCGCTGCCACTACATCTCCTTTGTTTGCATTAGCTGCCATGATATGCCAGCTAGGCAATTCTCCACGATCAACACGGACAATACTACCGCCTGCATTTTTAATGCTGGCTATTTCGTTGGGAAATCGACAGTCACTGATAACAATGTTATCTTTACTTCTGCGTAGTTTGTTTTCTACACTAGCGATCCAAATGTCGTCATGAAAGCCTCGTCTGCACACTTCTGTACCCCATTGCTGTAGTACCCAACGTGGAGTTAGATTAGGAATATTCAAACGTTCTGCCCACCACGGATCTATCTGTTCACGCCACTCACGTGCTTCTTTAGTGCGGCCTTCAAGCATAACTCTATCCCAGCCAAATACTGCGGCTACTGCATCTTTTAATGTGTTAGCAAAACTTTCACGACGAAAGCCGTGTACATTTACTAGATAGTCTGCAATAGTATCTTTGCCGCTGCCAATGAAACCACATACACCGATAATCATTTTAATGTCTCCTCTAACCAAACTTTACATTCAGGCCATTGTTTGTAGATATGTGATAGGCCTCCGGCATTACGCCATTCTTCACAATTACTTGTTCTATCATCAATTAGGATATCGCCTTCCCGACAATGACGCCACTTGTCACCACTGAATGGTCCAAAGAATACTGTGATATCAGGATAGCGTTCGTGTGCCCACCATACTTTATCATTGGCGGCATAGGGCATTGTATAATCGTGCGGTAGTGCCGTTAAGAAGAATAAGCCACAACCAGTTCGGTCTCTATAATCTCTGCACCATTGTACTAGTTCATCGGCGCCAGCTTTTTTAGGAAGGTCGCGATAAAATCGTTGTCGTGTTTGAAGTTTTTTCCAGTCAGCGTCTGGAATACGTTCGCCATAATTCCAGTCACGCTTGACCATTTCTCTAGCAGTTGACATCCAGTCTGCTACTACATCATCCATGTCTAAATATATATTCATAGTGCTAGTATATAGCATTAGAATCTATTTGTCAACAATGTTTTTACTTTTTAGGAGTGGGATTTTCGCCAGTTAGTAATGTTTTACAGTTGGTGCCGTGCCATCTGATATAATTACCTTTAGTTGCTATTTTTCCGCAATATTCACAAGAAGTCTTACCTGCTTCCATAGCGTTGAGGTAATTTTCTCTTTCTATTGTTCCAGGTACTCTACCGCGTAAAGCAATGGATAGATTTTTTGAATGCTCTTCTGTTCTTGGTTTACCGATTAGAGCAAGGGATATCTTGCGTTTGTGCTCTTCTGTATACGGATCTTTATGCTTTCCCAAATTATGCTCCCTTATTTTTTGTTTTGTTTCTTCTGAGTGCGATTTTCTTTTTTTGCCTTTTTGTCTCTTGGAAATTGCAAGACGTTGTTCTGTAGTATAAGTATATCCTGCTACTCCGTCTCCGCCGTCTGTTTGATTTCTTAAAATTCCGGTACCCAAGTCTTTTCTACCATACCATTTGATTAGCCTGCGCTCTATTGCTAATGCACCAATATTAGTTAGTCCGCATTCTACAAAAATAATTCTATCTTTTGAAGGTTTTCCGATTTCGCCTTTACCTTTGACAAACGCTCTTCCATCTTTACCTTTTCCAATGTAATAAGGAGTTCCGTCTTTTCTTAAATAGGCATAAACATAATAAGTATCCATATACTTATTTATCACCTGTTAGGTAAAACTTAATCTATTGGACGTTCTTTTGTAAGAGCCGGTCTAGCAAACCATAACTTAAACCATTCGTCGGTGCCTGGACGAATATTATTCTTACGCATATACTCGCCTTTGTCAGTGCCAATCTCGCCGGTAATAGGACTAGGGGCATTCTTATCAATGCCGGCAAGTTTTCTAAGTTTATCTGCTTCGTTCATTTTGCAATATAAATTTTATCACCAACTATAGTGCCAAGATATTTCCCTAGACCTCTAATACCTAATTGTGCCATAGGTATTGTTATTTTTTGTGCGCTAGGTGGAAGTCTAGGTTGTATCTCATCTTTATTGTACATTACTGCTTGATAAGTATTACCTTTATAAGAAACAGTAATTGTTCCATCTTCATTTCTACTAGCAGAATCAGAAAATGCAGGCATAGAAATTTCAGGCTGACCTGGTTGCCCAAATACTTTTGGATGGTCAACTAATGGATTACCTTGTGCTCCTAGTGCGGCGGCACTCATTGCTCCAGCGGCAGCTAACTTTTTCCAGTCAAATTCATTAAGTTGTGATTCGTTTACTATTTCATTTATACGCATATATTATCCTATAATAAATCCCATTGGATCCGAACCGTCTACATACAATTCCAAATCTCGATCTAACTTTTCAATCTCCGCCTGTGCTTCTGATTTTAAGTTGTCGCCATTTAAACTTGTACCACCTTGTGGGCCAGCGATTGTACTAAACTTACTACGAGCTTCGCCCAAGATAAACTTTGCCTGTGCCATAGCATAGTCTTTGATCCACGGACCGCAATATACATCATTTAATAATTCTTCGTCGGCTTTTTCGACAAATGCCCAAAGATAAACTTCATCATCCGCTTTAAATTTGCGATGGATAAACATTTTCTTATCACTTGGGTTCCATGTAAAAGTGCAGTATGCTCCGAACATACGTGCTAAAAGTTCTCTACGATCTGCATATAGTTCGTAATTTAACAAACCTGAGAAGTTTGTGTTACTTTGCAATAACATATTACTCAAGTACATTGTGTTAAATGGTTCAAAGTCAACACCAGTGCTACTAATACCCATAGCACCAGTATGACGTAAAAATACATCACGAACGTTAACTACTTGTTGTGGTAGTTGATATTCTTGTTGTTCTAGTTTGATGTTTAGTTTAAGAAACTTTTCTATTACTGCTCTGCTACCACGTTGACGATATTTGCGTAGTGCTTTATTGATGGCAAGTTCGTAGTGTGCAGAATCCAGTTCTACATCAACCATGCCGCCGCCAAGGCGTAATTCTATTTCACTGATTAATTCGTCTTTGACGCTCATAAGAAAATCTCCCGTTATGTATATTTAGCGGGAGATTATATAACTTAAAATTTCCAACCAAAGAGTTCTAGTGATTTTGGATCATCAGTTTTCCATTTAAGAGCTGTTAAAATGTGTCCTGTTGTGGTTTTAAGAACTCTATGATGATAATATCCCTGTGTAATTGAACTTAATGATGTAGTATCCCAAGGAGTAAACTGTCCATTTTTATTCACCCAAAATATTGTATGCGGGCTTGTTTTTCTAGAAGAACAAACTATATCTTTGGTTCCATCATTGTTTAAGTCTACCACTGAAATCGCATAACACCATTCTGGTTTAAGACCAGAATCGTTTTGAACAGGAAAAAACTGATCTGAAACGTCTTTCCATTGTGTTCCTTCTTTCTTCAACACTTGAAAGAATTGACCCGACCAACCTCCAGAAATCATCCAATTAGAATACGTAACGCTGGCTACTATTTCTTTTTGTCCATCATTATCTAAATCTGCAAAAATAATAGAAGTGTAAGGCGTCGAACAGTTAGTATTGGTATATTCACATTTGTATTTTGTATAGAAAGATTGTGGAGGAGTAATAACTTGTTTAATTCTGTAATCCTGATTACCGTTATCTTCAAAAATTGTCATAGACTTTTCGCCGCCCAAGACCATAGTTTTGTCATCTTGAACTCCTACTAGGAATTCCGCACCTGTTTTAGGAGACAAGTTTAGTCCTTCTACATTAACGTTTAGATTGCTAAAATCTTGTCCCGATACAAAATAACTATTAGCAATGTGACCTGCTTCATTACAATTATTGTTAGAATTAAGAACTAATAAATCAACTTTTTTATCATTATTGAAATCAGCATAAACAACACCGTGACTAAAGTCATTTAGATTTTTAAATGGCGTATTAGCGGCAACCATTCCACTTGCCTTATTCAATACTATTTGATTAGGAGCTCCGCATCTAGGATTTTGGTCTACTCCATGATCACCAATGTAAATATCATTTCTACCATCTCCATCGAAATCTGCTATTACTGCTTGTCTAGGAAAGACAGTTTTAGATACTATAGATAGAAACTGCGAGTCTGGTTTAAAATTATTAGTAGCAGGATCATATACAAAAAGAACTGATTTAGTTTTTTGATTGATACCCGTAAATGTATTATCTAAAGCAAATACTCCTACAAGGATATCATCATACCCGTCCATATTAACATCGCCTACTGCCAGTGTTTCAAATGTAAGTACACCTGACCATTCTGACAATGCACCCATATCAAACTTACCCATACTTGTTAAAGCGGGAGGAGTAGGCGTAGTATTAATAGGCGGCACACTTGTGGTGTTAGTGGCAGATCCTCCTCCGCCACAGGCTGTTAGTACTGCTACTGCTAAAATAGAAACTAGATTTTTCATTTGTAAACCTTTAACAAGATAATGTCTGTACCAATCCTGCCGTTAAGTTTGATCTCTGTGGCTTTGATACCTTTAAACCATTTCTTAGCGGCTGGCTTGCCATTAGCACTAAACTCTTTAAGTTGTTCTTTGGGCTTACGCAATGTTTTTTGCACACTTGCGTTGGCATCAAATCCCAGAATAGAACTGTTCTTAACTGAGAGTGTACCTGCATATTGGTCTGCAATATAGATACCCAACTTGCGTGTCTTTGTATTGAACACCCAAAGCTCTTGTGCTGTAAGAATTGTAGTTGGGTCCGCACTTTTGAGACTCAGTTCTTTAAACTCTTTTGCGTACTTTAACTTAGACACAACCTTTTCTGGGCTCACTGCCTTCTTCTTGCGTGGAGCCTTGCTGGCTTTCTTAACTACATTGTAGCTGTTGGCATCTGTCAAAGCCTGTTGCCACCATTTAATCATAGCAGTAATTTGACGCTTGCCCAAATGCTTGTATGCTTCTAACAGTTGGCTGTCTTTAGTAGAGTTGATGTCCTCATACTCTGCAATCTTTTTGTTGATGAACTCTTGTACAGTCTTAACCTGTACCGCTGGTACGTTCATTTGTGTCATCAACTCAACTAGTTTAGGTTCACCTTTGAGCTCTGCGGTAAAGTCATCAAAACGACCTTCGAGTTCTCCTAAGAACTCTGCTGTCTTCTCTGCCATACGTTCTTGTATGTTAAACTTTGGCTTGTCATCTTTAACTTCTTCTACTACTTGATTGGAAGTGTCAATGCCTGTGTCGGCTTGTTTAAGTTGTCGAACAAGAGTACGTAGTGTGCCAAAACGTAGTGCTAGTCCAACTCGGCCTGCTCTTAGTGCAAAGCCAACTGTGGGACCAGGCCAAATATCGCCACGCTTGACTGCATCTGCCACTTTTTGGCGACGTGGGTTACGTGCAAGGAATTGGCTAAGCCATTCTGCGCTTTTCTTTTTGTCTTGTGTATGAGCATACCAATTAAGTGTACGCATTACCTGTGTCTTGTACTCACTGTCAGACCAAGCTTCTTGTTCTTCTACGCTAGGATAAGTGGGTTCTTCGCCAACATACTTGACATCTACTTCTCTGTAGACAACTGTTTTGGCTGGAGGCTCGAAGCGCCATGCCAATTTATCTGTACTTACTTGTTTAACTGCTTTTTTGGTAGCCATACTTGCTCCTAGTAAAAATGTAATTATACACTAACTTCTATTATTTGTCAATCGCCCTACGCAACAGGAGTTCTTGTTTTGAGAACGCATCAATCTCCCAAGGCATATCCAAATACTTTGTATTTTTGTTGTAGCGTTTACCTTTCCAAATCCTAGCTTCATTTGGAAGGAACTTCATTTGCCCTTTGGCTAATTGCTTGACGTGTACCATTTCGTGTGCTAAAGTACTAGCCATTTCCATCATTGTGATTGGAGTAAGACGTTTTGGTGGTTTGAGTAAGACCATCATACAGTCTGCTACTTCAATATTCATTGTAGCACCTTGGAAATCTTCTTCCAGGTCTTTAGTAACTTTGACTAGGACTGCTCGTTTGCTGTTAGTAAGTCCCAACTGTTTAATATATGAAGGCATCAAACTAGCCAAAAACTTTTTAATTTTTGGACTATCTGCGTCCACATCATATTCCATCATACCCGACTCCAATTTATGTGTATAACGTATTATACTACAGGCTTCAATTTGTGTCAATAAAAAACCCGCCGAAGCGGGTTTGATTTAAATTGGATTAAATTAATCGTTGTTCCATAATAATTCGCCGCCAACAATACTAGCATTGTAAACAGTAACATTATTTAGACCCCAAGCATTAATGTTAATTTGTAAGTTGGCGCCATTCGAGTCCATACCCGCGGCAACTTGAACTCTAGTAAACCCAGCGGCATTTGTATTAGCAGGTAAGTTAGTACTATCTTTCCAGATACCACCATTTACAATCGATACGCCTGTTGCTACACCTGCGTTATCTGATGTAACACGAACTCTTAGTGGAGTTGCGAAATTTGCGTGACGGAATTCAAATTCATCGCCCACGTCATTGGCACTACCACCATTAAGAATAGAAATATTTGTCACTGTTTCTTCACTGACAAATTCAGTAATATCAGTACCCAAACTAGGAATTGTACCATATGTTGCTCCTGGAACTGCACCCGGAACGCTTGATGCTCTGGCCGCAAATGTAAAGATGTTACCATTTGGTTGGCTTACCATATATAAATCTGTTTTTAGTTGAAGTGCTTGAACTGCCTGTGAATACAAACTATTGCTGTCATCGTAATTTGTTTCAATATCTTCTTCCATATCAACTACGAAGTATGCCAATTCTGGAGTTCCCATAGAAGTAACTGGGAGAATGCGTTTATAGTTATCTGTAATAGCCATAATAAAAATCCTTTAAAGTGTATTGTAACTATTTATACAAAAAGCATCTATTTTAAAGTTAGACAAAGAAAATTTTCTAGGTAAATAGTTATACTATGCCAAGACTAAGCCTGTGGAAACCCGAAAAAACTAACGACTACCATTTCATGGATAGACTTATCCGAGAACAATTTATGGTAGGCGGAACTGGCGTGTTGATCCACAAATACCTACAACCTGCTGATCAGGGTGCCAGCACTGATCCAACTAAGCCTAACTACAGGGCAGATGATGTATTGAACGAAACTAAGATACAAGACTTGTTGTTTTTAGAAAATCGTGATAGAATTTATGATCCTGATATCTATGAACTTCGCGGAGTTTATAACGTAGGTGATCAGGATTTTGATTTAACACAATTTGGTTTATTTTTAAGTGCCGATACAATCTATATTACATTCCATACTAATGATATGGTCGAACGTATGGGACGTAAACTAATGGCCGGTGATGTTTTAGAATTGCCGCACATTCGTGATGATTTGTTACTAGATGAATCAAAGCCTGCTATCAATAAATTTTATGTTATTCAAGATGCTAGTCGTGCCGCAGAAGGTTTTAGTCAAACTTGGTATCCGCACATTTGGCGTATTAAAGCCAGTCCTATGACTGATGCACAAGAGTATAGAGATATTTTATCACAGACTGCTGACAATGGCGTTGATACCTTAAAAGATGCGTTGAGTACGTATCAAAAAGAATTAGAAATATCCAAGGCTATTGTTGCTCGGGGCGAACAACTTGCTCCTAATATATTAGATGACCAATCTAACTTGTTACAAGACAATATCAAAACATATCAAGCAGATGCTGATCCAATATATAATCACGGTGAAGCATTAAATTCTGGACTAAGTTTTCCATTAAATCCGCATCAAGGAGATTTCTTCCTACGTACAGATTATAAACCAGCGGCATTATTTGCTTATCGTGGCACACGTTGGCAACGCATTACAACTAAAAACGGGCCTGCTGATTTACAAGAACACGTATTAAACGGAGCAGGCTTTATTAATAACAATGCTGTAACTGTTGTGGGCAATGAAGAAATGCCAGAACGCCAAGCACTAAGCCAAATTGTTAAACCTAAGACAGATTTCTAACTATGCAATATTTTTACGACGAACAAATAAGAAAATACCTAACGCAGTTTATGCGAATATTAGGAGGCTTTTCAGTTAAGACTGGCAAAGACCGTAATGGCGCAGAATCGTATATTCAAGTACCAGTGCGCTATGGTGATATTAATCGTATGGCGGCACACATACTAAAGAATCAAAGTGAGAACATGATTAATACTGTTCCATTTATTAGTTGCTATGTAACTGATATGACTATTAGTTCTGATAGAAGAATGAATCCAACTCACGTTGATAAAGTCAAAGTCTATGAAAAGAAGTTCGATCCCGCTACTGGTAATTATGTAGAAGGTGAAGTAGGTAACACGTATACCATAGAACGTTATATGCCAGTGCCTTATGATTTAACTGTTCAAGTGGATATTTGGACAAGTAACACTGAACAAAAGCTACAGCTATTAGAACAACTATTAGTTTTATTCAATCCTAGCATCAACTTAAAAGTTAACGATAATCCATTTGACTGGTCTAATCTAACTTACACTGAATTAGTAAACGTAGTATGGAGTGTTCGTCAAGTTCCCCAAGGCACTGATGATATCATTGACGTTGCGGCAATGAACTTTACTATACCTATTTTAATTAATCCTCCTGCAAAACTAAAACGTCAAACTCTTATACATACTATCTTAACAGAAATACGTAGACAAAAAACCGGAGAGCAATTAGATTGGGTTCCTGGAGATCCGATTCCAAACAAAGAATGGGTTATTGTAACTTTTGAGAATTTAAAATTACAAGTTAAAATCGAAGGTGAACGAGCAATACTTCTTAACAGTTCAGGAGGCACTACTGACTCAAACGGTAACGTATTGATGTGGAGCGATGCATTAAAGCCTTACGGAGAATTAAGGTTGGGCATTAGTAATTTAAGACTTAGAAGAGGCATCGATCCTGGTGATTTTAGTCAAGACATTATTGCTGTTATAGATGATATAGATATTGCTGATCCTAATATTGCTTATATAACTATCGATAATGCAACATTACCTAATACTACTGTACCTGCTGTAGACGCTATTATTAATCCTACACGAAGTGCTCCTGGTCAAAACTTGCCGGCACCAGTTACAGGAAAACGATATCTAGTTTTAGCTGATGTTCCTAACACAACTGCTTGGGGTATAACTAACGCACTATCTAATGATATTATACAATACAACGGAAGTAGCTGGACAGTTAGTTTTAGTAGTATAAGTAATAACAATGCCGTGGTGTTAAATACAACAACAGGATTGTACTATGAGTGGCGAGAAAGTCAATGGATTAGCGCAGTAGAAGGTACATATCAAAACGGATGGTGGAGATTATATTTGTGAAGCAGTTTCGGGGAGTTGGTGCTATCATCGTTAGTGAAGAGACAGGAAATGTAATGACAGTATTGCGTTCATCTCAAGAAAGTCATCCAAACACTTGGACGTTTGCTGGCGGCAAAGTCGAACAAAACGAAAGTCCTGTTGATGCATTGACTAGAGAACTACAAGAAGAATTACAACTTACAAAAATTAAAAAAATATTACCGTTACATAGATATCAAAGTAGAAGTAATGATTTTATCTACGACACATATATTGTGTTAGTTAACAAAGAATTTATACCCGAATTAAACTGGGAAAATAGCGGATTTGCTTGGACTGATATAGACTCGTTGCCTAGTCCATTACATCCGAAAACTAGAAAGATGATTAGTTCTTCTAGACTAATAACTAAGTTTAAGAATTTTTATAACTGGGTTGACAAGAAAAATGGCAGATATAATACAATTCCCAAAAAAGACACAAGCTCTTAAAATTATTAAGTCTGTTGACTTATACCATTGCTGGGATAGAAGGCTTGATAATCCTTTATTAAATAGTATTTTTAAACCTGAAGTTTGCTATGTAGAACGATGGTTTTTACAAACCAAGCATTTGCTCAACAACGAAGAAATGAATCATCCAATTGTAACGACATTGTTAAGCAATGATGACTCTACTCTTGATTTATTAATAGAGAGTACTGAAAAAGATTTAACATTACAACGTTACTTTGCAGATGTAATGTATAAAGACTCTACTGATGTTAATATCAGTAAATTAAATCGTTGGCTTGTTAAGTGGCAAGGCTTACGACAATATCGTCAGCGTTCTTAAATTCTTTAAGACCTAAATGTCCTATCTCAAAACTTATCTTAACATCTAACCATACTGGTATATTATTGTTCTTACAGTTTCTAAAGAACTCAATATCTTCACCGGTATATTGTCCGTTGTTAAATCCTAGAATGAACCAAGGCAAATCTAGTTTGTCGAATACTTCGATTTTTATCAAACAAAATCCCAGTGCCATGGCCTCTACTTGTATATGACTATCAGTTTGTTCATGTAGTCTCACATAAGTGTCCCAGTTATCTATATGATGCCAGGCTGTGGGAATAACTGGTTCTATTCTTTTACTGTATGCGGCACCTACTACTAGTTCATTAAAATTAAGCAATTCTATAACGTGACTTGGCTTAAAGATAATATCGCTGTCAATGAACATCACATGGGTTGCTCCCCATTCTTGTGCCGCTATGATTAGTTCGTGTCTTTGATTAGCAATTAATGTGCCTGGGCTTAAGAATAAAGAATGCTCTACTCCAATTTTAGACAAGGCTTTTCCTAAATTATACAAACTAAATGCACACCTGCTGTGCATTTGCTCGCGTGTAGGCATACATATCGCTATTTTATGATTCATTACTTAATCTTTTTAAGAACTAGTGTTGTAGGAGTAGTTTCATTGGTAGTAGGCAATCCAGAGTTAGCGTACTCTTCGTCTGTTTCCATTCCTATTCCAATTTCTTGTTCAGCTTTAACTGTTGCTTCTTTAATCTTATTAGCCAGTGTAACACAAATTTGTGTAGACTTGATATATAGATCTTCTGGAAGTTTTACCATTTTAGTCATGGTATCAATACTAGCTTTGCCAAATGTTAGAAGTTCAATGGCTGCAATTTTTCCTAGATATTCTGCCCAATGTTCTCGTTCTAACATTTCCCAATTAGCGACTTTTACTTCTAGATCTGAAACATCTTGATCTAGTAAAAATTTCTCTAATTTGTTTTTTTCTTCTTTTAGACAGTTTGTCTCAAAAGGTTTTGTTTCTGTTAGAAGATCGCTGTCAATCTTTCTAATTCGATTTATAACTTCGATTATATATCGTACACTGGATACACCGGTTTGGGCATAAAAATTTTCGCGCTCAAATTCACTTAGTAAATTGTAAGGGCATAACTCAAATAATTTGTTTAATTGTTCATTCATAAAAATACCTCAATGTTTTAGCATCAAGGTATTTATGTTGTAACTTCTTATTAAGATAATAATTAGTAGGTATAAGGAACAGTTGCACCACCAAATGTAGACGAAAAACTAATTGCTGTTCCTGCTGATCTACCTTTAAATGGACCAAGTGTGGAACTTAAACTAATATTTTGGCCAGCAGCCGGGGCTACGTTATTGTACGCTTTACGTACTTTGCCCATTGCTATTTCAGAACCTGTTGCTGGTAATAAAGCCATTTATAATCTCCTGTGTTTTTTATTTATCCTAGTAAACGGGACCGTAGCCCCGTTTACTTATCGGAAATTATAGTTGTGGCTTAGTGTTACCCAACTGTGCTTCTAGTGTCTTCACTTTAGCACTTAGTTCTTTAACCGCTTCGATTAACAATGCTGTTAGCTTGTCATAACGAACTGTTTTGTAACCAGCAAAAGCAGAATCACATACCAACTCAGGAGCAACTGCTTCAATTTCTTGAGCAATAACACCCATCTGGTGACGGTCATCAATACCTAATGCTAGAGCATCTTCGTTTGGATCAAAAGTAACACCGTTGATTGCTTCTACTTTTTCCAAAGCATCTGCGATAGGAACAATGTTTGTCTTCAAACGCAAGTCAGAGAAGTAAGCTGTAACTTCACCAGTAGCAGTAATTGCACCAGTAACTGTTAAAGCACCTGTGCTCAATGCCGTTGAAGTTGTTGCACCACGAGCTGTAACGCTTGCCAATGTATCAGTTTCAGTGTAACCAGTGATATAACCAGCACCGTTAGCGATTTGGTTATTGTTAGTTGGAATAGTGATAACACCAGTTGTACTGTTGTAAGCACCAGAACCAGCTACGAAACTGTTCGAAGCACGAGCCAATGCATCTGTATACTGAGTAATTGTTGTAGCAACAACACCACTAGTTACAGTAATACCTGTACCAGCTGTGATTGCGGCTCTTGCACGAGCATCAGTATAATATAAGTTAGAACCTTCACTAACATTAGATGTTGAAATGCTAACTGAACCACCTAAACTTACACTTGTACCAGCAACAGTAATACTGCTGTTAGCCAATGAGCTGTTTGGAACACTGCTTAAACTAACTAATAAGCTGTCACCGTGTGTAGAATCATCACTAGCTACTGCAACTGTTACACCGTTAGAACCACGGAACTTGAATGTGTCGTTGTTACTATCGGCTGCGGCAGTTGTTGTACCATCTGTAAAGTTCTTAAAGATGTTTTGTGAACTACCTAGGTCACTGTTTGTGATTACACCAGTTGAGCTGTTGTAACTAATACCTGTGCCTGCACTTACGGCTGCTCTTGCACGAGCGTCTGTGAAGTACAAGTTAGAACCTTCAGTGATTTCACTTGTGTTGTCTTTACCAGCTACTGCACTTGTTACAAAAGATTCTGTTGCAAAACCTGCACCGTTAGTCAATTGGTTAGTGTTAGTTGGGATTGTGATAACACCAGTTGAGCTGTTGTATGCTCCGCTGCCAGCTGTAAAGCTAACTGCGCCACGAGCCAATGCATCTGTGTACTGTGTAATTGTGTTAGTGATAACACCAGTCGAGCTATTGTAACTAATACCTGTGCCTGCACTTACGGCTGCTCTTGCACGAGCATTAGTGAAGAATAAGTTTGTTGAACCTTCTGTTAACTCGTCTGTGTTGTCTTTACCAGCTACTGCACTTGTTACAAAAGCTTCTGTTGCAAATCCTGCACCATTAGTCAATTGGTTAGTGTTAGTAGGAATAGTAAATACACCCGTTGTACTATTATAAGCACCGCTACCAGCCGCAAAGCTGATTGCACCACGTGCTAATGTATTACTGAAATACTTGTTTGTTGAGCCTTCACTAACTGCATCAGTATCTAATGTACGTGTACCACCTAAAGCAACGCTTGTGCCGTTGATTGTAATACTGCTGTTGCTCAAAGAACTATTTGGGATAGAACCTAAGCTGAAAGTACCAGTTGAGCTGTTATAAGAAATACCAGATGCACTTGTAGCACTTACGCTACTACGAGCACGAGCTGTTGTATGATATAAGTTCGTTGAACCTTCAGCTAATACGTCTGTACTTGTAGCCATTGGATAGTAAACAGCACCGTCGTTAGTGAATGTCCATGTATCTGAACCTTCATTCCAACGAATTTGTGTATTAGAATCATCACCGCGTTCAACTTCAATACCAGCGTTTTGAGTTGGAGCGCCTGTAGCATCACTGTTCAATGTTAAGATGTTATCAGCAACTGCAACTGTGTTAGAGTTAACTGTTGTTGTTGTACCACTAACTGTGAAGTTACCAGCAACTACAACACCATCGGCTGTAACTGTCAATGCTGTTGAACCATCGACTGTAACTGTTACTGTACCAGTGCCGCTGTCAACAACGGAAATGTTACTGTTACCTTGAGCAATAGCTGATGTGCTGATTGCACTGATAGCTGTATCAACATAAGTCTTTGTAGCCGCATCGTTGGCACTACTTGGAGCGCCTAGACCGATAACTTTGTTACCGTTCATTTCAATGCTGTCACCAAAGTTAACTTTGATACCTGCACTGTCAGTAATGTTTTTACCGGCTGCAATTTGTAACGTACTATCAACGTTAATGGTTGTTGAGCTTGAACCTAATTGTAAAACACCTGTACCAAGTGTTTTGATACGAATGTTTTCGTCTGTGTCCGCTGTGAATGTAATTGTACCAGAATCGTCTTGAAGAACTTTCTGTCCGTTAACATACAAAGAACCTGGACCTACGTAAATATCTTTCCACTGCTTTGATGCACTACCTAGGTCATAAGTAACGTCTGCACTAGGAATAATGTCACCAGCAATGCTAGGAATACCACCTGTTAGTGTTAAGTTAACAAACGTTGGGCTACCTGCTGTAGTTAATGTCTGTGTTGTGCTGATTGCACCAGTACCACTGTTATAAGTAATACCAGAACCTGCACTGATTGCGCTTCTTGCGCGAGTATTTGTAAAATATAAATTACCGTTTTCAGCAACATCGCCTGTGTCGATTGTTACTGCACCTGTTTCACCGTTGACGCTTGTTACGCCACCGATTTGAACAACACTAGCTGTTCCATTATCTTTTTTAATATAAATCAAGCCGTCATACGTATTGATTGCTATTTCGCCTAATGCTAACTGTGACGTCGTTGGTACCTTTGACGGTGTTGCACTACGCTTTAAAACTATTGTATTTGCCATTTGAGTATATACCCCTTTTAGTTCGAACTTGTAAGATTAATCGATCTCTTACGCTCGATAATATTTAGCCAAATTCGGCTATAAGGTATTATTAAATGAATATTTTTTAGAATTCGCCGCCGTCGACACTGATATCTACTTCTGAAATCGAATTGATTTCACCCGTTTCGTCTAGTGCTAGGATCACTGTTTTGCCAGCAGAACCGTATGTTCCACTAACATCTGTCGTATTAATTCTGCTTTCTTTAGAAAATACTAATGCTGTTATACCTGGTGTAACTACACCTTGTGTTATTAATGTCCACGAACTCTTACCTTGAGTGTTTCCTTCTTCTACATAAACTTTATTGCCGGCACTTAGTTCAAAAATGCTATCGGCATCTGTTGCTCTTGTTAGTCTGTTAGTTGCTGATGACCAAGAATATATACCATTTTGACTTTGATTAGACTGTCCTGCTAACAGCACTCTGTCTTTATCTGATAAAGTCATACCGTCAATGATAGAAACATTACCTGCTAAATTTACATTAGATCGTGTGACTACCCTAACACTATCTTTGTAATCAGATACTGCACTGACGAAATTTTTACCTCTAAATATTGGCATCTAAATATATTCCTGTCAATCTTTACGATTGGTATATGTTATTTATACTTATTTTAAAAGTAGAAAAGGACTCCGAAGAGTCCTTTTCATAGTTTACTAATAATATTAACTATTAGTATGTACCGCCGTCGATTGTACTTGATTCGTTTAGAATACCACCAGCAGTCAATGTGCTAGTAGAACTTACACGAACGAAGATATAATCGTTGGTTTCTGGGGCTGTATCAAACACGATACTTGATACATTGCTTGTTGTAGACAATGTATAAGAGTATGTAGGTGCTTGGATTAAACCGTTGATATACACTTGTGTGTTATCGATACTTGTAACTTCAACACCAGTGCTAAAGCTAGTTGCAGTACCGTCACCTGTGAAGTTCAATGTTGTAGCTGTAACGGCAATGTTCTGTGGAACGAATTCACCGCGAGCACTACTCCAAACTAGAGTGTAACCGTCTTGTAGTGCATCATCAGCATCAACGTCACTTAGGTCACGGATACTTGCGGCTGCAATACGATCATCTGCACGAGTGTTAGTGTAGTATAAGTTTACTGCACCTTCATCGATAGAATCAGTATCTGGTGTTACAAATGTCAATGTACCTGTAGCATAACTTAAGATGTTTGCATCATCAGTTACCAATGTCAATGCGTTTTGAGCACGAGCATTTGTAAAGTACAAGTTTGTTGAACCTTCACTGATATCATCAGTGTCTAATACAACATCATGGTCTTGACCGTTAACACTCCAAACAGCGGCCTGTGTACTGATAACACCAGTACTTGCATCATATGCAATGTTGGCACCGTTGCTTATAGTATTACGAGCACGACTTGTAGTGAAATACAAGTTTGTAGCACCTTCAGCAATTTCATCTGTTAAAACAGTGGCCAATGTGAATGTGAACACACCAGTTGATGTATTATAGCTCATTGCATCACTGTTATCAGTTGTTAAGCTAATTGCACTACGAGCACGGCTGTCTGTGAAGTACAAGTTTGTACCTTCTGTTACATTGCTTGTGCTTGGAGCAGAGATATTGATAACACCAGTAGTATTATCATAACTTAGGTTACCCCAACCAGTTGCACTGATACTTGCGCGAGCGCGAGCGTTTGTGAAGTACATTGTACCAGATGTTACAGTTGCATTTGGATCTTCAGTAACTTCGCTAGTATCTAAACCAGATAAGTTGAAGCTAAATTCACCAGTTGCACTATCGTAATCTAATACTGTGCTGTCACTTGTTGTCAAGCTGATAGCACTACGAGCGCGAGCATTTGTGAAGTACATTGTACCACTTGTTACTGTAGCATTTACATCTTCTGCAACTGCATCAGTACCAAAACTACCACTTGCACCTAGAGCAACTTCAACACCATTAAATGTAACGCTGTCGTTAGTTAAGCTAGTATTTGGAATATTTGCTAAAGCAAATACACCAGTTGCGCTAGTATATGTAATACCAGTATTGCTTGTAGCACTGAAGTGAGCACGAGTATCGGTTGCACTTGGACCAGTGTAAGAAATAACGCCAGTTGTGTCATCATAAGAGATAGTACCGTCGCCACTTACTTTAGTTGCGCTAATCGCTAAACGATAATCAGCATTGTCAGGACCAGTATAGCTGAATACGCCAGTTGGTTCGTCATAGCTGAAGTTACCATCGCCGCTTACTTTTGTAGCACTTACTTGACCACGAACATCAGCTGATGTAACTTTGGCATAAGTGAACACACCTGTAGCACTATTATAGCTTAAACCACCAAAGCCTGTTCCGCTTGTAGTAGCACTTAGGTGAGCACGAACTTCAGTTGAGCTTGGACCTGTATATGTGAATGCACCAGTTGCGCTGTCATAACTGAATGAACCATCACCGCCTGCATCAGTAGCACTTATTGCATCGCGAGCGCGAGCGTTTGTGAAGTACATTGTACCGCTACTTGTTGTTGCTGCCGGATCTTCAGTAACTTCGCTAGTATCTAAACCAGACAAGTTAAATGTGAACGCACCAGTTGAACTGTTGTAATCTAAAACAGAAGTATCGCTTGATGTTAAAGAAATGGCACTGCGAGCACGACTGTTCAAGAAGTACAAGTTAGTTTCTTCAGTAACGCTGTCAGTACCAAAAGATGTACTACCACCTAAAGAAACAGTTGCACCGTTAATTGTAACGCTGTTGTTTGTCAAGCTACTATTTGGAATAGCACTTAGAGCAATAACACCAGTTGAACTATCGTATGTTACACCAGTTGCGCTTGTAGCACTTACGCTACTACGAGCACGAGCTGTTGTGAAGTATAAGTTAGTACCTTCAGCCAATGCAGTAGTTGTGTGATTGCTGATATCGCTAACTGTACCAGTTACATTACCTGTAACATTACCAGTTACATTACCTGTTACATTACCTGTTACATTACCTGTTACGTTACCTGTTAGGTTACCGCTGAAGCCTGTGTTAGCAGTAATTGTAGTACCTGTAATAGCTGCCGCTGTTGCGCCACCAATTACTGTACCATCAATGTTACCGCCGTTGATATCAACTGTAGAGAATGTACTTGTACCTGTGCTTGTTACGTCACCAGTTAGGTTACCTGTAACATTACCAGTTAAGTCACCTGTTACATCACCTGTTACATCACCAGTTAAGTCACCAACAAAGCTAGGAGCTGTCAATGTAGTTGTTAAACTTAAACCACCAGTAATGCTAACGTCTTTGTTGAAGTTCCAGCTATCTGTACCACTTGCATAAGTGATTGTTGCACTAGCACCGTCAACTGTTAAACCAGCACCGTTAGCTTGAGCGGCAGTTGTGCTACCTTTAGCCAATGTCAAGTTCAAGTCAGCAATTTCAACTGTGTTAGATTGAATAGATGTTAATGTACCCAATACTGTTAAGTCACCACTAACTGTTACATCATTGAATGTAACGTCGTCAGTTGTAGCAACACTTTGACCAATTGCAATTTCACCAGTAGAACTTGTGTAAGTTACACCAGTACCACCTGATAATGTTGCGCGAGCGCGACTTTGTGTGAAGTACATTGTACCAGAAGTTACTGTTGCACTTGGATCTTCAGCTAAATCGCTGGTATCTTTGGCAGCTAATGCGCTGTCAAAACGTGCTTGTGTGTAGT
>Ga0208133_1000283_pt1 | contig 20403 bp, 19 predicted proteins | sample ColrivemetaGS535_FD_187595 | JGI IMG/M metagenome (GOLD analysis project Ga0208133, IMG submission 187595) | Estuarine microbial communities from the Columbia River estuary, USA - metaG S.535 (SPAdes) (version 2) | ecosystem: Environmental > Aquatic > Marine > Intertidal zone > Estuary | place... | reverse complement strand
AAACTTAATAGGTTTTTTTCTAATCCAGAAACTGCTCTACAAACTGGATTACATATAGTGCATAATTCACTACCATTTAAATTTCTTTGATATAAATTTTCTCTATTTATTTCAAATATATGTTCATTTGGACACTTTATAAAAATATTTTTTTTAAATGCTGTATAATCAATTTTTATCAATTCATATAAATTATGATTTTTCAGCTTTTCTTTTATTAACTTTTCTGTTATTTCATTCTTAATATCAAAAGATGAAATAACACTTTTATTATGAATATTTTTATCCATCCAAGGATGTTCAACACCATATTTAGTCATTGACGTATTTTTATAGTTTTCTTTATATACATCAATATTTTCTTTAAAAGATTTAATTCTTTTTTCCAATAGGATATTACTTTTGCTTGGATTATCAATCCCATAATTGTTCAATAAAGTTTGTTTAGACTTATCTTGTGTTTCTTTTAAACACATAGCAGAATTAAATCCATATTTCTCTAAATTAGTCTTTACAATCTTATCTTTTATAATTTTTGATTCAGCGGGTGTTTTAGTTCCATATTTATCTATTGACTTCTGTGTTTTTAAATTTTTTATATTTGGATCACTTGAAATACATTTATTACTACAATATTCCCTATATCCTAAATTTGTATTTATAAACTTAACTAAATTATTACAATTTTGGTTTTTACAATTGGGAACTTGTTTAATATCATTAATACACAAATATACTTTTTCTTTAAATGTTACATCTATATTGTTTTCTTTACAATATAAATTTATATATTCATATTCTTCTGGGTGATTATTAATTACATATTTTTCCTTTGCTAATTTACCAGATGAATCCGGTTTTTTAAATATATCTAAATTCATTTTGACATTGCGCTTTTACATATATATCTAATATACCTATTTATGTTTAATAAAAAAAAGTCATATATATTTCTATATATGACTTTTTTATTTTTAAATATCTTATTGAGTTAAAAATCCACCTGATTGAATCGCACCAGTTCTTAGGATTGTTATGTTGTTTACGATTACAGACATCGCTTTTATCGGTTCAACATAAGTATCAAGCACACCAATCTGATTATCTATAATTTCGGAAGTATTATTTTCTTCATCACATTTATTAAAGTAGTTATAAAGACCATTTTTATTTACATATTTTTCGCAAATAACGTCAGCTCTAAGTTTAATTTCAGATCTAACATCTGGTGTATTAAATTTCCATTGGAATTCCAATAACATTGCAGAAAGTTCTCTTTCAAGTTCAATTAATACTTCTCTAACGTGTATGTAAGATAAAGCTGACTTATAAAGTGTTTGTGCAGTATTTTCAGTTTCAATTACATAACCTCTATTACGTTTGAATACAATAGGATTCATTTGAGCTGTATTTAGGTTTTCAATATCTACTTCTGTGAAGTTCATTTCAGTGCCTGCAATATTCGTAACTCTACCATTTATTACACCTGCTGCTACTGTCCATGGAAGAACTGAAGTATTATTACTATTTAATTTTCTTAAATATGTATTAGCAACATACATAGCTGGTGGAACTTCTGCTGGTCTACCATTATCATTTACTGTTACGTATGGGGTGAAATAGCCAACTGTGCTAACACCTCTACCATCACCAAATGAATATAAGAAAGCAGGACTAGATTCTGGATTACCACCAACTGCAATATATGCAGTTTGTAAAACACCTTCCCCATCAACAAAACTAGGTGAAGTTGAATTTTTGAACGATTTCATTGATGGCATATTTATAAATCCAAAACAATCTAATCTTTGTCCAGATATATCAACTAATTGTTGTTTAGAACGTTCAGCTAAACCTAAACCAAATGAGTCAATAACATATCTAAAATCAATAGTTTCTTTATTTGTAATTGCTTTGAATAATTGTGTTCCTTTAGCAACCAAATTTAATATTGAATTTTGTCTTGTTTCTGTACCATCAGGCATAGAAGCTTCTCTAACTCTAAATCCTTTTAATGTAATTGCTTTATATGTTGTTACATAATCTTCAATTGTTGTATATCTCATTGTTTGTAAATCAGTTCCAATTGCATATTTTTCAATTGCTGCATCACATGTGATTTCAACTAAAGTAGTATCTGCTGCATATAATCTTTTGGTTAAAATTCTAGTTAAATTTCTAGTCATTTGATCAGGTTCTATTGCTATACTTGGATCAACATAAGCTTCTAAGAAATCACCTACTTTTATTTCAGTATATCTTGAACCTTTTACTAATATTTTATTAACAGATGCTGTATAACCAGTTGGTTCTTCAATTTCAATTGTTTGTTTATAATTAGTTTTATTAGTAAACACTTCAAAAGATGCATCTTTTATAGTATTAATCTGTTCTGATGTTTGTAATAAGCTATCAGTAAATTGAACTGTTAAATTATCAGATGAATTTAAATACATTTTAAGATATGCTTTCTTTGTATAATCCCAAACCATAGTAACATTAGATAAATCTTCATTTGTTACATCAGTTGTTACTCTATAAGCTTCATATCCAACAGAATATGTAACACCAGATGTAGCACCATTTGCTGGATCAGTTAATAAAGAAGCATAATTAAAATTACCATCTAATGTAATAGCCACTGCATTTAAAGTAGAATTAGGAATAAAAATCTGTTCGTTTCCTACTACATTCCATCCTGGTGTAGCACTGAATGCAACATAGCTATAAGTTCCTTCATTTTGGAATACAACTCTAATTGGATCTGGATTAATTAAATTTAAATGGAAATAATCACCTGTGTTAATTTGACCATCAACAAAATTTGTATATAAATCTGAATATTTTGCAGCTACACCATAACCAGTTGCTGAACCAACAGTTGTTTTTGTTTCCAATCCAACTGAACCTAATGTTAATTCATTATCCAATTTGTAGAATACTAAGTTACCAGCTAAGATATCAACTGGGACAGTAGTTCCAAAATCTAAATCAAATGATTTATTAGAAGTTGTTGATAAAACAACATTAGATAAAGTAGCATTTGCTAATGATATCTTTTCTCTAGTTGTCATATCTTTCAACATAGTAACTTTTATAATATTAGCTGAATCCAATATTGTCAATAAGAAGTTAAACAATCTTATTTTTCTATGTGTTTCATAGTCACTAACAGTATCATTTTGTGCGGTCTGTTGAAAAGTAACTTTTATTTTAGTTGGACTCAAAGCTGTTACTATATAATCAGTTGTTACAACTAATTCTTTGAATCCAGGAGCAGCGGTTACACCAACACCAATATCATTTACTGTAAATGATGCAGTTACAAATGTTTGATTAACAATATCAAAATTAAAGCTATTTAATACTAAATCATTTGTTCCAATTGTTGGTGCAGTATCATTTGTTGTTGAACTAGCTAATTTTAATTCACCTGTTGTTGCATCAATATAAGTTACTGATGTATAACTTGCTGTATTACTTGATAAAGTATAATTAGATGGTGCTATTGAGAATGTAAATGTTCCTGCTGCATCAGAATTAACTAATAATTTAGTTCCACTTGTAACAACATAAGCATTTGATGTTAAGCCAGTTGCTATTGCAACGGATGATAGTAAATATCCAAATACTAAAGACATTGTTGCAACTGTTTCAGATGCAGTTGCATAGTAAATACCAGCAATTAATTCTTCTGAAAAATTAGCAGTTCTATTAGTTCCACCCCAAGAGCCTGGTCTTAAATTAGATATAGATGGACCAAAAGCAACTACATTTTGACCATCAGAACCACCTGCTATATCTAATGGTGTAGCAGTATAGTCTAATAATTCAACCAATGTTGCATTATAAGATAAGAAATCAATTGTTGTTTGTCCATTATTAACTATACCATCAGCAATTGCTAAATTATTACCAATTAAATCAACCATTCCAGTTGAATAATCTTTTTCAAATTTATCCAAATTAAAAGCACAGAATAAACCGGTTCTATCAGTATCATTATTTATAATAGTTTCAATAAAGATATTTCTACCATTATTATCTCTAAAATAAGGAATCATTGAAAGACCTTCATAATAAGCTAATAGATTTACATTTCTATCATTAGCGAAATCATTAATTTTAGTCTTATCAAGACCTTCTGTTGTAAAGTATTGTGACCACTTACTATCAACTGATAATTGTGAATAATTAGACCAATCACCAGCGACTACGATTACATCAACCATATAATCAGAAGCATAATCTTGTTGATTAGTATAAGTTGGTACTTTATCTGCTGAACCATAATATTCCAATAATTGTCTATTATATCCAGTTAATTTTGTTTTAAATATAAAAACTGATATATATTTATCAGACATATTAGTGAATGATAAAAGTCTATCTTCTTCACCTGAATCGTTACTTGTTAAGGTAATGAATGAATCTGTATCTTTTTTCCAAAAAGATGATGTATCAAAGAATCTTCTATAAGCACCATTTCTTATAATATCATTTACTTTATCAGATGAAGTAGATAATGATTTGTATTCTAATGTATCTAATGTATCTGATGTCATTAAGAGATTCATAGCATAAACTGGATTAGATTCCAATAATTTAGCTACTGTTCTATGGAAAAAAGAACCTTTTCTTTCAAGATTTCTATCAAGTGGACCAAATATTCTTTCAAGGTCATTAACTGTTTGTAGTAATACAGGTGTATTAACTGGTCCTTTTTTGGAAAAACCAGAAACAAAAGTAGTAGTTCCTGTGACAGTAGGACTGACTATAACAGAATTATCAAATTCTTCTATAAAGATACCCGGTCTTTTGTATTTGCCAATTTGAATTGCCATATTTATTTCATTAATTTTTATTTAATGTATATATAAAATGTAAAATATGTATTTTTTACATTTTATTGATTTGTTATATCAGTTTGTGTGGTTGAAGCTGACCTTTTATTAATTTTATAATAGTCTATTCTTTTTTTAGATATATTTAAATCATTTTTCATTTGTTTTAGCTTATCATTAACCTTTTTTTCAATATCCATTATTTCTTTTTTTAATTTAGCAACTTCATTTTTTTTATTTAATACATTAGCTTTAGATTGGTCTATTTTAGAAGTTGATGAATCTTGGATAGTTTGATTTCCTTGATTGTTTGTAATATTAGTTTGTTCACTTTTAATACCTTCTTCTTCATTCTTAATACCATCTTCTAAATCTTTAATCTTTCTTCTTAATTCACAAGATTGTGACCATAAGGCTAAAACAGGATTATTAAATTTAATTTGTTTTTTATTATTTGTTTTCTTTTCAATATGACCACGAGCTGATAATTTATTAATTAAATCAGCTTCATCTTTATAAGTCATATAAATATTACTTAATTCAACTTTTTTTTGGTTGAAATCTGAAATTGATTTTTCTAAACTATTATATGTGTTCATATCAGATGCCATTTCAGGTGGATCGGATTGTTCCGCCTGAAACTTTTCTGTAATAAAATCTAAATATTTTTTAATTTTCATATTAATTTTGTTAAGTCTATTTTATCTATATCTGATATGTCATATTGTAGTCTACTTTGTGGGGTTTTAACTTCAACTAATTTCCATATTACTTTATCTTGGTATGGACAATGTGCTAAAAATGTAATTTCTTCTATTTTTTTAATATCTAACAGTTTTATCTCACTTATTAAATTATTATTGGTTACTTTACCATATTTAAATTTCAAATCTTTATTTTTTAATATTTTTTGTGAAACTGGAATAACACCAAAATATAATGGAGTGTTTTCCTCGATTATTTTACTTTCTTCAGTTATTTTATATTTGTCTTTTAAATCATTAGATAGATATTTAGATATTAAATTTTGTTTTTCACCGGAACTAGAAAAATTAAATTTAATTAACAAATGTTCAATTTTATTAATTTCTTTTTTCCCAATCACATATGCTATAATATGATTATCTTTATATTTAATTTTAATAAAATTACCAATTAGTTTAGATATATTATCTACTTTATATAATCCATTTCGATCAGCACTAACAAATGATATTACTTTTTCATCACCAACTTCTTTAGTTTTTGGTTCTTGTAAATTTTCTTTACTTTCTCTTTCTTCTTTTTTTCTTGCTTCTTCTTCTGCTGATGTAAGTTTATCAACACCACCAAAATATTCTTTCATTATTTTTTGTCTTGATTTAGCAAAACCACCTTCTGGATTTATCATTTCATTTATGAAGTCAAATAATGATCTACCGGATACAATTTTTCTGTTTGGTGATCCACCATCACTACCATAACCACCATCTTTACCAGTAACACCAGAACCTTGATCTTGATTAGGTCCAGTATTTTTAAATTTGATGTTTGCTAATACTTTTCTATATTTTGGATCTTCTAATATTTTAGTAATTCCATCTTCCCATTTTTCAAATGTTATCTTATATGCCCATGGTCCACCACTTGCAACACCATTTTCCCAATCACCACCTCTACCACTACTTTGTTCTCCAATATAAATATATGCTCTAAAAGTTTTTTGTGATATTCTACCACCAGGTCTACCAGATGGTATACTACTATTAGCATATAATCGATATGCTTTTCCAAATAAATTAACTATTTCCATTATTTTATCTACATGTGATTCGGAATCAAATGGTATTTCTTTATCACCTATATTTTCCACTTTATCTCTCAATTCAGAATCTTCATTGGTTAATTTCCAAGAATTTTCTTCACCTTTATTAAAAAATTTAAACCAAGCCACTTGAACTTTATCATAGGTTGAATCATCATTTATATCAAATTTTTCATTTAAAAAATTAAAATCATTAAATTTTTCTAAATTCTTCTTAAAATTAAAATCATTAAATTTTTCTAACTTTTTATTAGAAAGTTTAGGGTAGATATTTTTTAATTCGTTATATGATTTTATATAATTTTTAATATGTTGAATAGCTTCCCCAAGTGATCCAATTAAACCCATATCATCTTTGAATGATAATAAAATTTTAGATAAAAATGAAATTCTTTTTGGTAAATCAGAATATTGTGAAGGGATATTACCCATTTCCTCTTTTATTAATTCTTGATAACCGATTGGTTTACCAGTTGTTGCTTCATTTAATATTATATTCTTACCAATAGCAATTACTACAGTTTTATTTAATTTTTCACCTGATTTACTTTGATTTATAATTTCTTCTAATTTCTTTGATAAATCATCAATTTTAATATCTTTACATACTTTAATTATTTTTTTCCATGCTGCTATTGCATGTTTTTCTTTACTTCCTAGGGTTTCAACATTTTCATTATTAATTAAATTCATAGCTTCAACTGCTTCCCTTTCTTCCTTGCTACCAATTGATGTTATCTTAAATGGTGGCTTCTTTGTTTGGGTTGTTGTAATTGGTTTAGTTGTAGTTGTCTGTTTATTATCAACTTTTTTATTCTTACTAATATTTCTTTGGTTTCTATAATAAGCATTAATATCACCAACCGAAGTGTCATCAGTTCTATATCCACTATCAATATCTTGTTCACCTTCTATTTTTATTCTTCTATTTTTAATTACATTATTAAGACCTATTATTGATTTAAATAGATTTATATTTGTAGTGAAAAACTTAAATTCTGGATTAGATTGGTCAACATCATTGGTATCTTCATCATCTTCATCATCTTCATCTTTTATATTATAATCTATATCCATTAAGGCTTTCTTAAAATCTTCTAACTTTTTTATTAAAATATCTTTTTTATCAATATCAATACTTTCTATGTATGATATAGTTGTATCAATAAGACCTGACCCTTGTGTCTTATCACCCAATAATGTTGTTAATTTTTCATCCAATTCAGAATCACTTGAAACAACAGTATATATTTCTTTTAATAGCATTTTAACTTTTAGTTTATCAATAGAATTGTTACTATCTTCATCCAATGCAACATTAGCAACTAATGTATCCAAACATGTTTGAACTTTAGCAACTATTCCTTTTATTTTTGTTGATTTATATTGTGCTGTGCTATATCTAATTGTGGAATTTATTAATCTACCTAATAAAGACCCACCCCATGTAATATCATTTTCAAATGCATTTTCATAAACTTTTATTTCCCTACTATATGGAACTTTTCTTATATTTGATTCGTTATATGATTTGAACTCACTTATACTTTTTATATATTTCATATTTTTTAAATATTTTTTTTATTAAATATATATATTAAAATTTTACTATATAAAAGTATTTATTATATTTGTGAACAAATAAAAAATTATATCATTATGTACTCATTTAATATTATTAAAATTGATCTTAGATTATATAAAACATCTAAACAACTTCAAGAACGATTTGATGCATTGAATTTTCCATCAAATATGTCAGTTAAGAAAACAATTGAAATGAAAAAGACTGCGGATATTCTATTTTTTGATAGTAATACATTGAATATATTTGCATATGTTCCTAAATTTGAATCCAATATTGTTTTGTTGGATGAGTTTAGTTCATTCTTAATGAACAGCGAAAAAGAAATTGAAGTTGATGCTGTCCTTGATATTGATACAATACTTGAAAAAATTAATCTAAGTGGTGTTTCATCCCTTAGTAAAACAGAAAAAGAATTTCTTAACACACTAAAAAATAAATAATAAAAAATGGTAGAAACATATAAAAAATTGATTGACGAATTTATTAATTCAAGAATAGATGAAGTGATAAATTTAGTTATTGAATCAGCAAGTAAAAAAGTAATAACAAATGATGAATATAATGAAATAATTCATTATTTCATTAAAAAATCAAGTGGTTTATTTTCTGAATATAGACAACAACTAACCACAGAAGATGAAATCGTAGAATATAATGATATGCTTGAAAGAGCAATTGAAAAAATTGAAAAATCTGACAATATAGTTCCAAAAGAAAAAAATATATTTGAATTGAATGATATTTTAGATAAAATAATACAATCTGGTTTAGATAGTCTTTCAAAAGAAGAAAAAGAATTTCTTAATAAAATATAAATCAATGAATAGATTAGTAAATGCAGCATTAGAAACATTTAATAGTTTAATGGAAATGTTACCCACTATTTTTGGAATGTTCTAACACAAAACCCACCAAATAAATTTGGTGGGTTTTTTATTTTTTTATTTTAAAATTTCCAGAAAATAAATAATCTTTATATAAGTGGTATAATTTAAAAAATATATAATGAATAAGAAAAATATTTTTAAATTATGAGATTTTTGGAACTTAAATATAATGGTGATATTATTACTAATAACAATAAAATAAATGCAATCCTAGAAAAAGAAAAAATGTTCTGGTTTCTCGAATCAGAAATTGAGGATGCTAAAATAGAAATAAAGAATAATACTTTAATTTGGTATGATGGTTATTACTTAGGTAATTGGCATTATGGTATATTTAAAGGAGGTAAATTCCATGGCACTTTTGAAAATGGCATTTTGGAAGGTGGTCAATTTCATGGAAAATTTGTGAGTGGTTTAAATCTTATTTAAAAAGATTGAAAAAAATTAATTATTCTTCGTATGGGAAAAAAACGTAACACCAAGCAAAACAATATTAAACTATTAAATGAAGATAATATTGTTAAAATTAACAGACAACCAAATGGTGAGAATTTATTTGAAGTCGGTAATTCTATTACAACAGATTTGGCAGAAGCAGTAGCTATTATGATGAAAACTTCGGATTCTGAGGACTCTATTTGGAAAATGAATATAACTGATGGTATAGAAAATATAGAGCCAAGAAAGGCATTATATTGGCTTTCAGGTGGTGATTATGAATGGATAACTTTACATAATTATTGCAAATCTTGGTCAAATTGTGAATATGAATACCAGGAAGAATTTGGATATATGGTTATGTCAATTATTAAAAAAGCAAAAACATATAAAGATATAAAAGATGGATTTATTAGATATTTAAATTTACCAACATTATACGAATTTGCACTTAGTAAAGATTTTATTAGATAATTTTAAAAGCAGTCATTTAAGAAAAATTGTGAATCCTTTTGATTTTAGTGAAGAAAAAAATAGTTATATTCGATTTATATAAAAAAAAAAATAATGTATGAAAAAGATTAAAAATTTTAAAGATTTTTTGCTGTTTGAATCTTTCGATGGAGATGAAAAATTTGATAAGTATGAGGTAGAAAACTTGTTCAAACTATTTTTATCCGAAAACCAAGAAAGTATTGAACTGGCTTTGAACATGATTGGAAGTGAAGATTATTATGATGTGAGTGATAAAAGAAGTGGATATACTTTAATTGTTAATAACATAAATAATATTTTGAGATGTTCTTCTATTACATTAGAAGAACTAATTGATTTAATTATAAATCATTTAAAGGTTGAAAATTTCTCTAATTTTACTGATATAGATTTTAAGATGGACATACCTAAATATAGACAAATTAGTAGTCCTTTGATTCCTGTGCGTCAAAATAATAGTGTTGGATCTTTTGAAGATGGTTCATATAAATTCATTAGAGAAATAAATTCGGATAATATTTATATACGCTTTTCATTAATATTGTTTGTTAGTGAAAATTCGATGAATGAAGAAATAAATGAGATTAGTATTATTCCTGAGATGTTCTTTAATGTTGGTGATTTTAATAAAAGAATTGTGAGTGGATATAGTGATAGGTATAAATTTGAGGGAAATGAATTTGACTATGATAAATTATTACCAGCTGTAAATATAGCCGTTGATAAATTTAATGAAATTTTATTTGATAGTAAATTAAAGAGTGATTTAATAAAACTAATCAATTTTATAAACGAGCAGACACAGGATGATGATGATGATTTCGAAATCTAAGAAGTGAAACATTTAAAATTTTTTTTAATGACTGCTTTTTATTTTTATAATTTAATATATAAAAATAAAAAATAATATGAAATATATAAGAACATTTGAAAATTTCAAATATGAACCAGTGAATGAAGAAATTTTTGGAATCGGAAAGTTTTTTAAAAATATGTGGTCTAAATTAGCTGGTATAAAAGGTGCTAAAGAATTAGAAAATAAATATAATGAATGGAAAAAGAAAATAGCAGAAGAAATTAAAAAGAAAGCTAATATAGAATTAAATCTTTTTGCATCATCTTCATTAAAAGAGTCTTTAATAGTTGAAGCTGATGAGATTGAAGATGGGGATACTAAAATTGACGCGGAAACATTAAAAGAAAAGAAGAAATTAATAGATCAAATAATAGACACTTATTTTAAAATGGCAATGAAAGATTTTGATAGAATATTAGTTAAATTTGGTGGTGAAGAAAAAAATCCACAATTAAAACTATTAATAGATACTAAAAAGGATCAATTTAATTTAGATGTTTTAAACGCAAAAATTAAAGCACTTGAAGATGCTGGTGATAAATCTGTATTACCAAAAGTTATTGAAGCTAGAGATAAAGCAAATAAACAATTACAAGCAAAATTAAATAATATTTTAAAAACTAAACAAGAAGGAAAATTTGAAATAGGCGATTATGTTATTTATCTTAGAAAAGATAAGACTAAAGATGATTGGGATAAACTAAGTGATGATGAAAAAAGAAATATAGCAAAAACTAAAAAAGATGATACCGAAACAGTTGCAGTTAAGTCTATTGAAGAAATAGATGGGGATGAATATAGTTTTGGAAAAACTGATGATGGAAACGCTGATATTAAAAAGAAAAAAAGTGAAATAATCGCAAAAGTTTCAGAAATAAAATAAAAGTTAAAAACCAACTAATATTTAGTTGGTTTTTTTAATATATACAATATGAATAAAGCACATTTCTTTGATATAGATTCTTTAATAGAAATTAATAATAAGGCTTGGGTTGTTGATAAAGACAATCCAACTATACCTATTATGAAAATATCCAAATCAGATTTCAATTTAATTGAAAATGGAATTTATAGAAAACAAAATAATAAAATGGAGTTTAATGGTAGGACATTTTGGCTACCAACAGATTTATATAATAAAATTAAAATTAAAGCTAAAACATATAAAGCTAACTTTGGTAATTTAGCTATATCATTACAAGAATTTTACAATAAAAGTATAATTGATGAAATGGACTTTGAATTAAATTTTAATACAATTTTAGACTTAAAAAATAAAGTTGAAGATATTTATATTATATGTTCAAAACAAACAAAAAGAAATTATGAAACCATAATAGAAAAATTAAAAGAAAAATTAAAAGAAGATGGTATTTTAATTAAAAATTTTTATTATATAAATGAAACATTATATGCACAAGATATAGATCAAACAAGATTTAAAAAGATAAGATTATTAATTCAGCATTTAGTTGGCTATAAATCACAAGGTGATAAATTTATAAACGAAGAAATAACAAGATATGATCAAATAAGTTATTATAATAATGATTTTGATACATTAAAAGTAATTGATGAATTAAATTCTATTCTGGAAGTAATGGTTTCAAAAACAGAAAATGGATTAAGGGATGTAATTAAAGAAGATATTGAAGAATATAGACCATCTTTAATTGTAAATAAAATAAATGATAATAAACTAAATAAATTAGAAACTAAGAAAGTAATAATGAGTTTAAGTTCTATAATAATGACATATGAAAAATATAATTATTTTTTAAAATAAACTTTATTAAATTTATAAATATAATAAATATGGAAAAATTAAAATTAATTGACAATATATACTATGATGAATTAGATAATAAGGTCTTTAGAATAATAGATGGATTTCTATATAAAATAGAAAATGATAATTTAACAAAAGTAGATTTCACAGAATTAAATGATTATATAATAGTTTATATAATTCCAATTGAAAAAATAACCAATAAAAAATGGTGGCAATTTTGGAAAAAAGATAAGATTGAAAATCTTATAAATGAATATAGAAAAAATATTATTTGGGAACATAAAGAATATTGGATACCAAATAAAGATGATAAAGAACTTTGGATACCAAATAAAGATTAAAATGGCTTAGGACCATTATAGTTACACCGAAACACAGGTGTCTATAGAAAACTCAGAATTCGCTACTCTGAGTTTTCATTTTTTTTTAAACTTTAGAAAAATCTTAAATATAACATTGGTAAATTAATTAATTATTAAACAAACTACTTAAAAATGAAGTACGAACTTAAAATTGACTTTAAACAAACAGAAGAATTGGAAAATGTAATTCTTCAATCTTATTTTGAACAAAACAACAATGGTAAATTAATTGGAAAGAAATCATATCTTAAAATAGATATAAATGATTCCCTTTTCACAGTATTTAAAGGATTGAATAATATGACTGTTAAAATTCAAAATGACTTAATAGATGGTTCTATGAGATGTGTTGTTGATGAGAATTCAGAAGTTATTAATTTATATCCAATAAACAATTATTGTATTATTGATAGTGATAAAAAATATTCATTCTACTAAAAAATGAAAAAATTTGATTTTAATACCATAAATCTAAAACCAAAAAAATGTATTGTTGAATCTCGTTCAGAATGCAACACATCTACTAAATTTGGAAAACACATATTTAATATCCCAGTCATCCCTGCTAATATGGAATGTGTTATAAACGAAGAATTAGCTATTGAATTAGCAAAAAATGGTTATTTCTATATATTACATAGATTTGATGTAAATCAATTACAATTTATTAAAAAAATGAATAGTCTTAATCTAATATCATCTATATCAATTGGAGTAAATGAAGATTCTTATCAATTAATTGATGATATTTTATCAAATAATCTTAATCTTGACTATGTAACTATTGATATTGCACACGGACATTCTATAAAAATGGAAAAGATGTTGGCTTATCTAAATGATAAATTACCAAATACATTCAAAATAGCAGGTAATATATCAACAGTTGAAGCAGTTGAAGACCTTACAAATTGGGGAGCAGATGCCCTGAAAGTTGGTGTGGCTCCAGGATTTTCTTGTACGACTTATCCGGCAACTGGATATGGTAGTAGAAATTGCCAAGCAGCAACAATATATGAATGTGCAATTGCTTCTAAATTGCCAATAATAGCAGATGGTGGAATAAGAGAACCAGGTGATATCTCAAAATCTATTGTTTTAGGTGCTTCAATGGTTATGGTTGGTGGTATGTTATCTGGGTTTAAAGATTCCCCTGGTTGTGTAATAAATGCCTCTGATGGTAAAAAATACAAAGAATATTGGGGTAGTGCTTCTGCATTTCAATCAGGTAAAAAGAATAGGATTGAAGGTGAAAGAAATTTAATAGAACTAAAAGATAAAACAATTTTAGAAGAATTGGTTTATTTAGAAGAATGTTTACAGAGTTCTATTTCATATGGTGGCGGAAAAGATTTAGAATGTCTTAATAGTGTTGAATGGTTTTTAACTAAATAAAAAAGAATCCTTAGATTAATATTCTAAGGATTCTTTTCTTTTTTCAATGATTTCATTCATAGCTTTTGAAATAATATCAGTTACTACTTCATTAAATAAAGATATTATATCTTTAACACCAGTAGAAATATTTCTTGGATATAATAGAGTTTCATAATATATTTCGGGTGAACTAATTCTTATTTCAATACAAAAGTCTTCTGCATCAAAGTCCAATGAATCATCTTCATCGTCAAAGTCCAATGAATCATCTTCATATGATTCTCTAATTGCGGTTATTTCTATATCTAAATTATAAACTTTAGCTTCATATAAAGTTTTTGCATCATCTGCATATGTAATTTCTTCTAAAAAATCACAAAATTCTTGATATTTACTATCAGGTATTAAAACAAGACTTATCAAATAGTCTATGACATCATCCATATTAATATTTTGCGTTTCGCTTAGTATTATAGCCAAATCTAAATCTAAACCATTTATTAGATTAGCTATTTTTATAATATCTTCATTTAGATTGAAGTTTTCAAAAAGTTTTAAGTATTTCATATATAAGTATATCCTATAATTTTTTTTGGTAATTCTACTGATTTATTATAATATTCATTATAATCTTTTATAACTTCTTCTAATAAATATTTAACTACTCTACAATCCTTTCTAACAAAATTATATGTTTCTTGATAATCTAAATAAATCTTAATATCATTATAAAACAAAGAAAATATTTCATATATTGGATTTCCAAAACAAAGTATACCTTTATGAACTTCTGGAAGTCCTTCTAACGTAGTTAGTTTATTTTCTTGTATATGAAGAGAACCTCTTATATTTGGACAATCAACAAGGCTTTCTAAGTTATTATTAGAAATAACAAAAGATCCATTTAAAATAGTTTCAAATCCTTTTAAACTTTTAATATTGTTATTTGAACAATTAAAAGTTTCACCAACAAATTTTGGTCCATTTTCTAAGGATGTTAAATTATTATGATTACACGAAAAATGACTTCCAATGTATTTTGGACAACCTTCTAAAGTAGTTAAGCTATTTTTAAAAACGTTAAAATAGCCACTAACTTCTTTTGGACAACCTTCCAAAGTAGTTAATCTATTATTTGAAAAATTAAAATTACCATCTACTTTATTAAATTTTATTGGTATTTCAGTTAGTCTACCATTTGAAAAATTAACATTACCAATTACATCAATAGAACCATCAGGATTTATTGAATAGTCTGTAATATCATAATATTCACATATTTCACGTATATGTGACATACTAAAGTTTTCAAAAAGTTTTAAGTATTTCATATATTTTATAAATCTTCTTTTTTGTATTCTATAAAAAACATAAAATCTGGATATATATACTTTTCAATAAATTTATTGTAATTTACAATAATATCATAAGTATCATCAGTTGAAAATTCATATTCGCCATTGATTTCTCCATTATATTCAAAATGGACAAAATATATTACTGTATCTTCATCATAATTTGCATCTTGCTCATAAGAAATATCCTTAGTTACATAAACATCAATATCAATATCATAAATTCTTCTTTTAAATAATACTTCTGCGTAATTTTCCCCAAGTGATTTTGCTTTATTTCTATATTCTTTAGCAACATTAACATCATTAATCTTAATTGATTCTATTAAATATCTTACAGCTTGTCTTATATCAATATTTTGTGAATCACATAAAATTATAGCCAAATCCAAATCTAAACCATTTATTAAATCTGCTATTTTTATAATATCTTTTTCATTATTGAAGTTTTCAAATAGTTTTAAGTGTTTCATAATTTTTTATTTTATTATTTATTATCTCTAATCCATTTTTCCCAAGGATAAAATGCTTCCATATATTTTATATATTCTGGATTCTTATTCTTAGCGATATATAATTCCCAACTATTATACCTTACTGTATAATCCCACAACTTTTTTCTATTCCATTTTAAATTATCTTGAATAAATTTACCTATCTGATAACCAGTTCTATCTGCACCTTGTGTACAATGAATTAATACCTTTCCTTTACGTAAATATGGTTGTATCTTATCTAATGATTTAACATAACCTTTTCCCTTAACATAACCTTCATGCGCATTTATAAATAAGAATTTCTTACCCATACTTTCAACTAATTCCTTTTCTTGTTCAATTGTAACACCAGTCTTTTCTTCTGCATTCATTCTTATAACAACATCTATATCATATGTTTCCAACAAATTCCTTAATTGGTCTAATTTAGGTTGATTTGACCTAAACACATTATCACTACCTGGAACAATATCAAAATTAATAGGTAAACCCTTTATCTTTTTCCCAAGTTTCTTTGTTTCATCATATTGAATATTTTTAAACTCTTTATCTATCTTTTTTGTAGATTCTTTAGATTTTGCTAAGATTGAATCCTTTTCAATTACATCATTTAAATTTTGATCAGTATGTGACATCATTTTATAAGTATGATAATTTGGATCCTTTTCTAAATCCTTACCATAATATTCATCAACCATTTTTTCATAATCAACTGTTTTAGATTGTGTGACAATTTCTTCGGTATCATCACCAAATATATCTGATATCTGATTATATGAAAATCCACAACCAAACATCAATAAACCACATAGAAAAATAGAAACTTTTTTATTCCATTTTAATATTGACATAATAGATTTTAATCTATTAATCATCTTATTATTACCCATCTTAGATAACGATTTAACTAAATCAGCTAATTTTTTATAAAAAGAATTATTACTTGATTCATCAATTCTACTATATAAATCCACTAATTCCTTTATCTTTTCTTTAATTAGATAATCAGTAAATCCTATTATTTTATTTTCTTCCATATGACCCCATTCTTCACCCCAAACCCATTGCCATTTAATAGGTGTGTGTTTTTTATTTTTATACTTATTTCTTATAGTATAAATAAGTTTTAATTGTTTTTCTGATTTAGCTGACATATTATTATTTACTTGATTATCTCTTGACAAGTATGAACCAAGATGAGTTACTCATTGCCTTTATTTCTTCTTCAACTTTAAGCATTTCTTCTTTGCCATCAGAAACTAAATCTGCTGCATTGTAGGTAACACCACCTGGGAGAGTGAAACTAAATTGCCCCAACATTCTTCCTTGCTGCATCTTAGCCCATCCAGTTACATATTTTATGAAATAATGATCCGCTAATAAATTTTCTAAAGGTATATTTACATATGCTTCTAGAATCAAATTATATTGGGAGTTTGTTAATATGTTTAATCTATGAGTCAATTGATTGTAATGAAATTTAGTTGTATATAAATTCATCTGATTTAACATATCAGCCATTGAGTCTATAACAGTTTTATATACACCTAATTCACCAATTGTAGTGACATATGATGATAAATATGGTTGATTTGTCACACCCATATTAACAGAAAGGTTTGGAACATTGATTCCCAATTGAAGTAAACTTGTATTCATAATTTTATAAATCCAACTAATTGATTGTATTTCACATGGTAATTCAATATGTTTATATTTTGTATATTCATCTGTGTTAAAAGCATCTTTATTAACTAAATAATACATCTTACTAACGGCATATTGATAATTTTGATAAAACCATTTAGCTGCTCTTGTTTCAACAAACTGTTGAATTGATTGGTCTGGTAGATTTTTTGGTAAAGCACCACCAACTGTAACATCAGATTGGATAAAATCTATAAATTCTGTCATTGATAATTGATACATTATTTAGTATAATTTTTATTATATATTAATTTTCAAAAACATATTTTCAAAAACAAACCACCAACTTTTTATATATAACAATAAAAGTATAGTTATGTATGATTATTTTTTAAATAAATCTAAAAATATAGGATCATTTGTTTCTTTCTTAAATAATAATAAAAACAAGGAATACTTGGATTATCTTAATAATTCTATTCCAATTGAAATAGTTGATAGAACTATACCTGAAAAAATATGGTATTTATTGAATAATTCGGAATTACAATTATGTAATTGTGGTGAACATTTAAGTTTCATTGGTTTTAAAAATGGATATAGAAAGTCTTGTGGTAGAAAAGAATGTTATGTTAATAGTAGAAAAGAAACTTGTTTAGAAAAATATGGTGTTGATAATCCAAAGAAATCTAAAGAAATAATTGAAAAAGAACAAAATGACATTTTAGAAAAATGGAATGGTCAACATTATATGAAAAATCTTGATATAAAAGAAAAGGTTAAACAATCAATGATTGATAATTGGGGTGTTGAATTTGCTCAACAAAGTGACGTTATAAAGAAAAAATCATTGGAATCTTGGCAGAATAATCCGAATAGAGATGATATAATAAGGGATAAATCTTTAAAAAATAAATCTAAAACACTTGATGAAAAAGAGGAAATAGATAAATTAAAGAAAAAGACAATTATTAAAAAATTTGGATCATATGAAAATTTTATAGAATATAGGCTTGATAAGATAAAAGAAAAATCTTTAGAAAAATATGGTGTTGAACATCACTTTATGGATAAAGAAATAGTAAAAAAAAGAATTTATAACTACAAGAAAAATATAACTAATAAGATATTAAATAAATTACCAAATGATATTATTTATATTGATAGAAAACAAAATTTAAATTTGACAGATTCTTATATTCAATTAAAATGTAATAAATGCAATAGTGATTTTGATATAAGTAGACAATCATTAGTTAATAGAACAAATATAAACAGCGAAATATGTCTAATATGTAATCCAATATCATCAGGAACTTCTAAGATGGAATTAGATTTATTAGACTTTATAAAAGATAATTATAGTGGTGAAATATTACATAAAGAAAGAATAACCAAAAAAGAATTGGATATTTATCTACCAGAATTAAAATTAGCATTTGAATTTAATGGATTATATTGGCACTCTAATGCATTAAAGGAAAATAACTATCACCTTGAAAAAACAAATGAGTATAAAGATATTGGAATTAAAATAGTACATATATGGGAAGATGATTGGTTATATAAAAACGATATAGTAAAATCAATAATTTTAAATAAAATAGGTTCTATTAAAGATAAAATATATGCAAGAAAATGTATAATAAAAGAAGTTGATAATAAAAGTGTAAGGGAGTTCTTAACTAAAAATCATTTACAAGGATTTGTTGGTTCTAAAATAAAAATAGGTTTATATTATAATGATGAATTGGTTAGTTTAATGACTTTTGGTGCATTAAGAAATTCATTAGGTTCAAAAAATACTGAAAATAAATGGGAATTATTAAGATTTTGTAATAAAATTAATAATGTTGTAATTGGTGGTGCATCAAAATTATTTAAACACTTTATAGATAATTATGTTTTTGAAGAAATTACAAGTTTTTGTGATAACAGTAGGTCAGATGGAAATTTATATGAAAAACTTGGATTTAGATTTAAGTATCTATCAATTCCTGGATATTATTATATAATAGATGGTATTAGAAAACATAGATTTAACTATAGAAAGGATAAATTAGTTAGATTGGGCTATGATAAAAATATGACTGAATTTGGAATAATGGATAGTCTTGGAATAAATAGAATATATGATTGTGGTGAACAAAAATGGATTTTTTTGGGAACTAAAAGTTAAGATGTTTTGTTTTACAATTAAACAATTAAGTAATTATTTTTATCACTTAAAGTAAATTATATATATGAAATTAAGAGAATATATTGAAAATCTAAACGAATTCGTAAAAGAAAATCCTGAAACACTTGATATGATTGTTGTTTATGCAAAAGATTCAGAAGGAAATGGATTTGAAGAAGTTTATTACACACCAAACAAAGGATGTTTTGATCCAGACGAAAGAAATTTCGTTGATGTTGAAAATTATGAAGAATTGGATGAAAATGACACTAATGCTGTTTG
>Ga0208133_1000278_pt1 | contig 20559 bp, 32 predicted proteins | sample ColrivemetaGS535_FD_187595 | JGI IMG/M metagenome (GOLD analysis project Ga0208133, IMG submission 187595) | Estuarine microbial communities from the Columbia River estuary, USA - metaG S.535 (SPAdes) (version 2) | ecosystem: Environmental > Aquatic > Marine > Intertidal zone > Estuary | place... | reverse complement strand
CCAAAATCAAATTCCTCATTCACTACATTTAAAGTTGGTATTATAAAAGATTTCAAATTCGTTACATTAAAATTAGAAACTGACCCAATTAGAGGGTATTCTCAAATTTCAATCGGATTGAATAATAAGTAATGAAAAAATGGATAGTAAACTTTATAATAATTTGTATTTTTCTATTTGCACAAAAAGTAAATGGTCAAGTATTCACACAAACATTTATAGATAAATGTACTGGTGAAATAAAAATTGCATCCACCACTTATGTAGGTGGTAATGCAGTAGTTTCATTTTATAATCAAGTTCGAACATTCACTCCCTTAGAAGTACAAAGTGGTATATTAAATGCATGGTTACAAACTACCTATTTAGCATATTCCACATTAGGATGTCCAACTAATGTAGTAGTTCAACAAACTGTCCAACAAGCAGTAAGTCAGGCTGCAGCACAAGCAGCAGCCGCCGCCGCACAAGCAGCAGCAGATGCCGCAGCGAAAGCAGCATCGGATGCCGCAGCGAAAGCAGCAGCAGAAGCAGCAGCAAAAGCAGCAAGTTCATCCGCTAGTAGTGCCGCATCATCATCTGCTTCTTCGGCGGCAAGTTCATCTGCAACAGCAGCAACTTCATCGGTAGCAACGCCACCACCTACATCAACACCTCCACCGGCATCAACACCTCCACCTGCAAGTAGTAGTTCAACACCTCCACCTGCAAGTAGTTCATCATCATCTTCATCTTCAAGTAGTAGTTCATCTTCATCTTCAAGCAGTTCCTCATCGTCTTCATCTACGGAGAGTAAGACCGAAACCAAAACGGAAGCAAAAACTGAAAGTAAAACGGAATCAAAAACTGAAGAAAAGAAAACCGAAACTAAATCAGAGGAAAAGAAAGAGGAATCGAAATCAGAATCTAAAAAAGAAGAAAAGAAAGAGGAATCGAAAGAGGAGAAAAAAGAAGAGTCCAAAGAGGAAAAGAAAGAGGAGAAAAAGGAAGAGAAGAAAGAGGAAAAGAAGGAAAAGAAAAAAGCTGCAGTTACAAACCCAATGATGTTATCATCTGATTTAGCAGGAACTGAAAGTGCAGATGGTGAGTATGCAGCAATGATGTCAGTAGGAGTATCTAAATCATCCCTAATGGGTGATAAATCTTATTCAGCATCTGCACTGATATGGTCTACATTTGACCAATTCGCATTATCAACCGGAGTTACTAAAATGGTAATAGAGGATGGTAAATTAACAGCACTTAATAGTTACTCATTCACCACTGCATATCTTAAAGGTACATTGATGGGGTTATTGGGATATACTTGGATTAAACCACACCCAACATTAGGTACGTTTGGATATAACTTAGGTGTAATTACCTTAATGATGCAAGGTACTGAAATGAAATATAACACATCACTATCAACCTCAGTAGTGGTATTTTGGACTAAACCATATCAATACTCAAAAAAACTTACAATTTCACCACAGGTGTTTGTAATGTCAGCACCCATTGCGTATAACACAGTAACGGGTGGAACTGCAGTAAGTAGAACACCGGGTGCATTATTAGGAACTGCTATTGATTATAGAATTAGTAAGAGATTTGGATTCAATTTTGGATATAAAGCAAACGTAGGATTCGTACCTGAGTTTACTTTATTACATAACTTCCAAATTGGTTCTAAAATGACATTCTAATACTTATAGTAGTACAAACAGCAAAATTTTATGAAAAAATTATTAAACATCAAAAACATTGCATTAATATTATTAATTGTAATTGTTATATTCCAACAATGTGGTGGGAATAAAAAAGGAACGGGTGAAATTGTAAAAGTAGATGGTAAAAAGTATGAACTTATTAAACAAGAAACTGATACAATTGAAGTAGTTAAAACAAAAGTGGTAACTAAAAAAGGTGAAGATATTTACCACGAAACAATTATTGAAAAAGAAGTTAGAGTACCTGCAAATGTAGATACTAATGCAATCCTAAAAGAATACTATACAAAGGTATTATATAAAGATGTATTAGTATTACCAGATTCATTAGGAACAGTTGCAATAAACGATACTATCTCACAAAATAAGATATTAGGCAGAACTTTTAACGCAAATGTTAAACAACGAACTATAAAAGAAACTACAATAGTAAAAGAATTACCTAAGAATCAAGTTTATTTTGGATTTGGTGGTCAATTCAATAAGGCTGATTTTATTAATGGTCTTAGTACTGGAGTGATATTAAAAACTAAAAAAGATAAGATATATCAAGTTAATTTAGGAGTTACAAACACAACAATCGATGGAGTAAATGGTCAATTTAAACCATATGTTGCTGCAGGAGTTTATTGGAAAATCCGATTAAAAAAATAATTCAATATTTATTGATATATTAAAATAATAATAGTATGAGAATGGATGATTTAAAAAAGGTAATTGCAAAATTGATTCGTGAAAATTTCCACCAATCATTATCAGAAGCAACATATGATTTCGGTAAAAAACAATATACTGATAAAAATATGACACCAACTGAAATTTTGGATTTAGCAATGGCCTATGCAAACGAACCCATAACAAAATTAGTAGGCAAAACATTAGGACATAGAATATATGTAGCAAATGATTTAGCTAAATTAACCGGCACTACCCAATCAGATGTAAAGACCAGGGGTAAACAACCTGCACTTGTATTATTCTTATTAAAAAATGGTTTAGTTTCTAAAGAAGAATATGCTAAAATATATAAGGATTTATTAGCAAAACAAATTCAAGTTATTAAATATCTTAAAAATGCCTCTCCTGATATGAGAAATAGCAGTAGTGCAATGAGAGCAGCAGAAAAAGATGGTAGAGGTGAGTTTGGCGAATCAGTAAATGAAATGAGTAAAAACGATGTACATTTTAAAGAAATAATGAAAATGTATGATAGAGGTGGTTCATTCACAAAAAAGAAAGTTGCAGTTATCGTATGTAGAAATTCAAAAGCATCAAGACGTGATATTGAAGAGGAACTATTAGATACAACTTACGAAGATATATTACAATATCAAGACGAATTAAATATACAGGAATCAGTAGAGGGAGATAGAATACAAAAACTTAATGATAGAATTAAAGCATTGAGAGATAAGATGAATTCAACCAAATCATCAACTCAAAAAAATCTAATCCAACAAAGATTAAAAAACGCTCTACAAGCCCTTACTAAAATAAAGAGTGGATTAGGAATCAAAAAAATAAATAACGAATCAGTAAACGAAGCAAAGTTTGAAGTATACCATAATTCATATACATCTGCAATTAATGCAGCAAGAGAATACGCAGAGAAACAAGGATACACTATTAACGATGATGATTCTTTTACGAAAATAGGAATGGGTCCGAAAAAACCATCTGAAGGAAAGACTAATAAATTCAGTATTGAATTATCAAAAGATGGCAAAGTACAAAGAAAACAATTACATATTCAAGTATATGGTATGAGAACCAAATACGAATTAAACTGCTATATAGGATAATCATATGATAAGTTTAAAAAATATAATGACTGGAATGGACTGGAACGGTCGTAAGGTGGAGTTGGGTAAGGTTTATAGTAATCCTTACGTTAACGCATTTAAACCTCTTAAAGAGGGGGATGAATCCGATTACGAAGTATCTATGGCACAAAAACAATTAGATGATATAATCAAGTCTGCAACGGAATTAAAACAAAAAATGGGTGAGAAGGAATTTAATGTAGCCGCATGGATACAAGACCATATCTCAAAATCTCAAGATTACATCAACCAAGCCAACTACGGGTTTGACAAGGAACAATAATAAATTAAAGGTTCAAAAATAATGTCACACCAAATGGAAATATTTGCTACAATTATCATTGCATTGATAACGGCTGTCATCGGCCCAATCGTATTAGAATGGGTTAAGGTTAAATTATCTAAGCCTGATAAAACAGACCCTATTAAAAAAGGATGTCAACAGGGACTTATTATTGAAGAAGAAATTGAAAACATCAGAGAAGAACTTAATGGTGATAGAGTTTGGGTATCAATGTTTCATAATGGAGGAAACTATCTACATACCAATAAATCCATTCAGAAATTCTCAATAGTATATGAAGTAGATAGACCAGGAGTTGCTAGAATAGCACATACATTTACAAATATACCCCTTTCCCTATTTGCAAAATCAACCGATGAAATTCTTAAAACCGGTTATATCTTTATTCCTAATTTTGATGACCCAACAATTGCAACATTCGGATTAAAAGCTGGGGCGGATGTAGGTGGTGCAAAGGCATCATATTGTATAGCACTTTTCGATATAAAAACTGAAGCATGTATTGGTATAGTTGGGATTGATTACATCAAACCAAAAAAACTTACAGGCGAAGAGAAAGGGTTCTTTATGGAAAGGGCTAACCGATTATCTGGTTTTATATCCACTTTCTTAAATAGTTAGTATAAATAAATTTGGAAATCTAAGCTTTTTTTCGTATCTTTACTCATTAAAAAGGTTAGTAATATTTATATACATCTATGATTTCAAGAAATTTATTTACTGAAAGTAAAAATTTACGAATATTTGATTTTGATGATACTCTTGTCAAAACAAACTCTTATATCTACGTCACCCATGCAAATGGAATGAAAAGTAAATTGACACCCGGTCAATATGCAGTCCATACTGAAAAACCTGGTGATGTTTACGATTTTAAAGATTTTGAACAGGTAAAAGAACCACAAGAGATACAAAAGATAACTAAAATCCTTAGAAGTATCGTTAGTAAAAGTAAAGAGGTGGTGTATATTCTTACAGCAAGGGCATCATACCAACCAATCAAAAAATATTTAAGTGATATTGGTATAAATTCTCAAAAAATCTATGTAGTTGCACTTGCATCTAATAATCCAAAAGATAAAGCAGATTGGATTGAAAATATGATTGATAAAGAAGGGTATGATGATATTTATTTTGTCGATGATTCAGAGAAAAATGTATCGGCAGCAAAACAAATGTTAAGAACAAAGAACGTTAAGTGGAGAGTTCAACATATAAAACATTAAAATTCTATATTTATACTAAATAAGGAAGAAATATGCCATCAGTATCTAAAGCACAACAACGATTTATGGGTATGGTTCACGCTGCACAAAATGGCGAGAAACCTGCAAGTCCAGAAGTTGCAAAGGTGGCAAAGGATATGACTGATAAAGATGCTAAGGATTTTGCATCCACATCGCATAAAGGGTTACCAACTCATATCAAAAAAGAAATTCTTAATAAATTAAAAACCGAATACGGATTGATGAATTCAAAACATTTAATGCCTGCAGCACCTGCTATGGGGTTAGACGATGAAGATGAACAATATGGAGAAAGTAAAATTATGAAACTAAAAAAAATTATGGAAGCCGCTGATGAAATAAACACAGCAGTAATTCCGGCAGCAATCAAAATTAAATTTGAGAAAGCATTAGAACTAATGAATGGTAAAGAATTATCATATAATCAAAAAATTAAATTATTGGCAAAAATAATTGATGGATTGGGTATTGATAAAATGGAATTAGGTAGAATTAGTAGTAAATTAAAATCAAACTTAGATTAAAGATTAGGAGATATTATGTTGTTAAAAAAAGGTGATAATAACGAAAGTGTAAAGTTAATGCAAGAAAAGTTGGGGATATCCCCAGCAGTTACCAATTTTGGCCCTAAAACCGAAGAGGCAGTAAAAGCATTTCAATTAAAAAATGGATTAACACCTGATGGTATAGTTGGTGATAAAACATGGGGAATGATTATGGGTGAAAGTGTTGAAGTAACACCGCAACCAGTAGTATCAACTCCATCCGTAAGTGGATTGAAATTAGATAAACTTAAAGGACATATTCCGCAATCAGTAATTGATTCAATACCAGAAGTTGCATCTAAGTTTGAAATCAATACCCCCCTAAGAGTTGCACACTTTCTTGCACAATGTGGGCATGAGAGTGGTGGATTCAAATTAACACAAGAAAACTTAAATTACTCTGCAAAAGGATTATTAGGTATATTCCCTAAATACTTTGATGCAGGAACAGCTGCTGCATACGAAAGAAAACCTGAAAAGATTGCTAACGTAGTCTACGCAAATAGAATGGGAAATGGTGATAAAACATCAGGTGAGGGTTGGAAGTTTCACGGTAGAGGATATATCCAATTAACAGGAAAAGAAAATTATACAGCATTCACTAAATCAATTGGTGAAGATTGTATTGCAAACCCTGATTTGGTAGCAAGTAAATACGCACTTGCATCAGCAGCATGGTTCTTTTCTAAAAACGGATTACACAAATTGGCTGATGGTGGTTCAGGTGATGATACTGTTACAAAAATTACAAAGAGAGTAAATGGTGGTACAATTGGATTACCGGACAGAATAAAACACTTTAAAGAATATTATTCGTTACTATCGTAAATAAATAAAATAAGTCATGTCAAGATTTAAAATGATACCACCATTAGATATGAGTGAGTATTTTGTTACAGCATCTGAACGAGAGACCTTTCATCCTAATGATTGGAACTTACCACTTCCGTGGATTTCTGCGTTTATCTATACCCATTTAGTTGCTAAATTTTGGGGGATAGATGATAATAATACATACAATAAACCCAAAGTATTACAAATTGGATGTGCTCAAGGATGGGATGCGGTTGAAAATGCAAAGATATTAAAATTACCAATGATTAATGGAGAACTTCATATCATTGATTGGTTTAAAGGTAATCTTACGGTTGATAGCGAAGAGGAATGGGCATACGATGAAAATAATCCAGAAACATGGAAAGCACATCTATGGTCAGAAGCAAAAAAATTCAAAGTAGATGATATTATTACAGTATTTGAAGGTGATTCAAGAGAACAAATACATAATGTTAAAAGTAATTATTATGATATTGTATTCATCGATGGCGGCCACGAGTACGATATTGTTAAATCTGATGTTGAAAATGGATATAATAAATTAAAAGATGGTGGGGTGATGGTTTTTGATGATTTTAGTGGTGGTATGGATTCATATGAAAAATATGATATGAAAAACACAACTGAAGAAATGTTAAAAAATGATACTTATCTTTTTGGTGATACTAAAATTCACGTCGGTGTTGTTAAAGCAGTACATGAATTCCTTAATGGTAATTATATTGTGTGTGAATCACATGATAAAGCATATCACATAAAAGGATATACAATAAAAAGAGATGAATAAATTTACCCAACAACAAAAAGATTTTTTAATTGAAAACGGATACTTAGTTTTTGATACGGCTAAATTAGCACCAACTGAATTAGAAGTGGCTATACAAACTTTGAATCAATTTGATTCTAATAAATTATTTAATACTTTATTGTTACAAATGGATATATTATCAGATGAAGAACAACAATATATAAAAACAAATTTTCTAAACACTAAATTTATAGAAAATTCATATGATAAATGGGTTGGTCCTCAAGATGAACTGGAAGGTATTAGAGAGTACATTTTTAGAAATGGAGATAATTCAAAGATACCTCAAATATGGATTGAAGGCCCCAATGAAAGGAGTATATCATTATTTTTAGATTTAAAATTAACAGTATCAAAAGAGTTGTATGATTATATTCCTTCTGACGTAACCCAACTAGAAAATGGTGTTATAACCGAATTTAGTAATTATGGTAGAATTGTAAATCATGCAGATGCAGGAGAAAATTCACAACGTTTATGTGTAATGACGTTTTATTTGAATGATAAATCTGAAGCAGAAGGAAATGGTGGTGAAATAGTATTGACATCCAAAAATGGAGATAAAATAGTAATTCCACCATATAAAGGAACTGGTGTTATTTTGGATTTTGCTGGTAACGATGGAATCATACGAAATAATTTAGAGCATGAGGTAACTCAAATAAAAAATAATTTTCGAAGATTTACATATTTATCAGGTATAGCGTTACCAAACAAAGAGAAAAATAAGTTATGATATATTGGTTTACAGGACAACCAGGAGCAGGTAAAACAGTTTTAGGAAGTAAATTACATAAGTTTTTACAAACTGAAAAGCGTAATTGGAGAAAATCAGTTTTCCATGTTGATGGAGACCATTTAAGAGAAATCTACCAAAATAAAGATTATTCAGAACAAGGTAGACGTACTAACATTAAAAATGCACAAGCATTGGTACAATATTTACACACATGCGAATGTGATGTGGTAGTATCATTAGTAGCCCCCTATTTAGATTTAAGAGAAGAATTCAAAGATAAAATCGGTAACGAAATTGTTGAAATATTCGTACATACTACCGAAGTAAGAGAAAGAGACAATTTCCACGTTTCTAATTACGAACAACCACAAGTGAACTTTATTGATATTAATACTACAAAAGATTCGCCGGACACTTCGTTTTCAAAATTAATAAATAATCTTAATAAGATTAATAAATTATAATTTAATTGTAATGAAAGAAATCATTTGTATTGGCACATCCTACACCGAAGGAGGTGGATTATATGAACCGATTGTAAAAGAATATTATAAGAAACAAAATATAATATATGATAAACAATCCGAAGTTGCTTGGCCATCACATTTAAATAAAATATCAAATACTAAAGTTAGAAATTTAGGTAAGTGTGGGAGTGGAATTGATTACCTAATTCGTAATGTTGAAGAAATAATTGAAAATGAAGATGTTTCTAATAAATTATTTATATTAGAGTATTCCGGTTGGGGTAGAACCGAATTATGGGATTCCACACGAAATCAGTACATCGTAACCAATTGGGGACCGAGAGATGGTATAGACCCAAAGAATGAAGGCTATGCGGTGATGATGACAACTGATTATACCTATGGTACACAATTAGACCGTGAAGAATTTAAATTATGGGAGAAATTTTTAGATAAACATTTTAATGAACAGAATTTTTTAATTAATAGAGATAAGCAATTTGTAAATTTATTATATAAATTATTATATAAAAAAATTAATTTTATCGTTGTTTATCTAGAACCTCCATTTTGGATGGATATTTATGATGAACCTGTTATTATTGATAATTCTTTCTTTATGAGTGAAAATAATAGTAAAGTAAGATATGGTCAACCACATGGAATATCTACATTGGTATCAAATAAGGGTGAACGTATAATTGATATACTTAAAGATACAAATGATTATCATCCAAATATTAAAGGACATGAATCAATAGCATTAGAAATATATAATAAAATAAAAAATAAGTTATAATGAAAAAGTATCTAGCACAGGCAGCATTTAAATCATCATCAAATGATGTAAAGTATTCAATGTATATAGGAAGATGGCAACCCTGGCATGAAGGTCATCGTTGGTTAATTGACCAAAGATTGAATGAGGGTAAAAAAGTTCTCCTATGTATCAGAGATGTGGAACCAGATGAAAAAAACCCGTGGACTCCAATTGAGGTATTACAAAATCTTACACACGAGTTATTAGATATAATTCAAGAAGGTAAAGTTAAAATTATTATTATACCTGATATTGAATCAATTAATATTGGTAGAGGAGTTGGATATGATGTGATAGAACATTGCCCACCCGATGAGATAAAAGAAATATCTGCAACGGCTATTAGAGAACAAATGAAAAAAGATGGTACGTTATGAACGTAGATAAAAGAAGACACATTGCTAAAACCATTTCATATCGAATTTTAAGTACCCTTATAGGATTTTTATTGATGTGGTGGATAAGTGGGTCGGTTAAGGTTGGAACTGCGTTTGGAGTGGCAGAATTGGTTTATAAACCTATTCAATATTACCTACATGAAAGAATATGGTATCGTTGGATTAAATACGGATTAAAAAAGGATAATGTCAAAAATTAAATATATTAATTGTTTTGGTACATCATTCACTGCCGGAGGTGGGTTTGAATTTGAAGGTAATTCACCGGAACGGATTGAATTTTTAAATAACTTCTATTCCGAACATGAAATTGATTTAACTCAATTTAGATTTTCATATCCTGGTCAATTGGAAAAACTAATTGGTAATAATATAGTTGTTACAAATTATGGTAAAAATGGATATGGTAACGATAGAATGTTCAGATTGATATATGATATAGTTAATCAACCAGATTTTAATAAAGATGAACATATTTTTTTAATTGAGTATGCAGGATTAGGTAGACGAGAATTTTGGTTCAATGAGTTGAATGATTATATTGTATGTAATTATTGGTTGGATTGGAATACTGGCACTATGAAAAATCAAATCACATTAGCAAATTCATATTGTTATGACACTCAAAAAACTATTCATTTTTTAAAAAAATATGAAACATTATTTTTAGAATTTTTACAACATACCAGCAAATTAGAAAACGAACATAGAATATTATTTCAAAATATTGAATTCTTTGCTAGTTATTTAAAACAAAAAAATTTAAATTATTTCTATCTTACTGATGTATTTGAACCACAAATTGGTAAAAATTTTACATTTGGAGATGGAACGTATTTTAAACAAGCAAATGATTTTTGTATTTTTAGTGAAAAAAATGATTTATCTATAAAAACAGAAACAGCAGGTGTATATGATGATTTACATAATGGATATAAATCAAACAAAATTGTTGCATTAACAATTTACAATAAATTAATAGATTTAGGACTAATAGATTTAACAAAAATAGATATTGATTGGAAAGAATTGAAGGAATTTAAAATAAGACCAAAAATTAAAAAAATAATATGATAAAACCACAAGTAAGAAACGAATGGGGACAATTACGAGAAATCATCGTAGGTAGTCCGATTGGTGCACAAGTTCCAACTATTGGAGATAAATGCTTACATAGTATAGATTATGCACATTTATCGGATGAAGAATTTGCTAAGAGACCATCCGGTCCATATCCTGAAAAAATAATGGAAGAAACTGAACAGGATTTAAATGAAATAGCAAGAACTTTACAATCATTAGGTATAAAAGTACATAGACCAGATGAAAGAGATTTTTCAAACTCAATTAAAACTGATGATTGGGAAGTTGATGGTTATTATAATTATTGTCCTCGTGATTCAATGTTGGTTATTAATGATAAAGTAATCGCAACTCCTATGACACTCCGTCATCGTTCAAATGAAGCAGAAACTTGTAAAAGATTATTTGACCCGAATCATTGGGTGGAAGCACCTAAACCAAAATTATTAGATTCTATTTATCAGAGAGATAATTTAAAAATACCCACTCTATTAAATGGAGAACCCGTCTTTGATGCAGCTAATGTGATTAAACATAATAATGATTTATTATATTTAGTAAGTAATACTGGAAATAAAGATGGTGCAATTTGGTTAGAAAATTATTGTAAGGAAACATTTGGTAATGAATACAAAGTTCATACTGCTGAAAATGTTTATGCTTATATTCACATAGATACTACCTTTGTATTCCTAAGAGAAGGATTAGTAATGTTAAACCCCTCAAGAGTTAATTGGACTAATTGCCCACAAATGTTAAATGATTTTGATAAAATTTGGGCACCTGAACCTTATGCAACACAAGTAATGGAAGATTGGTGTCCTGCTTCCCCGTGGTTAGGTATGAATATATTACCTATTAATGATAGATTATGTATGGTTGAAGAAAACCAAGCACTATTAATGAGGGAATTAAAAAAATGGGGTATTGAATCAATCCCCGTCAAGATGAGACATGCTAGAACTTTTAGTGGTGGACCTCATTGTGTAACATTAGATGTAGTTAGAGATGATAACTAAATCCCAACGCGTATTAGATTATTCGTATCAATTAGTAAGAATTTTTGAAAACTTTTTTATTGACTATGATACACCAGAAACTGCAGAAGGAGTTTATGATATTATCTATTTACATAGAGCAGAAACTCAAGATGATTTTAATGGTGTAATTAAATACGCAACCAATACTACTAAATTTATAATTGATATTACAACTGAAAGTGGTAATTTACAATCATTTTTAGATTTATTTAAAATATTAACTGAGTTATATCCATATAAATTTTATCTAATTGTAGATAGTGATATAAGTTCATACTTATCAACTGTAAATGTTAATTATGAAACTATACAGGGATTTGAAATAATGTTTTATGCATTTACTAATCCACATTCCGATTCCATAATTAAATTAACGCGTAAAAAAGATTTTAAATTTTCAAATGGGTACATGTCTTTTAATGGAAATTTAAGAATCCAAAGAATCATGTTACTTTTGGAATTATTAAAAAGTGGTATTGATATGGAAAATACATCTTTTTTATTTTATATGAATACACCAGATGGGTGTAAATTTTTAAGAGATGAATACGATATTATGTTAATTTCTATGAAAGATTCAAATTTAATAGATGATACTGATTTCCAAATTTTAAAAACTGCATCAGTTCCCAAAATATTAGATTATGATTATACACAACCTAATGCAAATTTTAATACATTAAATGAGTTATACAAATATCCTTTAAATTTTATAACGGAAAATGTAACAGGAATGGTCAATGGGGATGAATCGCCATACGATATGATTACGTTTACTGAAAAAACTATAAAACCATTTTTGGCACATCAAATACCTATGATTTTTGGAGTATATGGGCTGAATTCTAAATTAAGAGAATTGGGGTTTGATTTATTTGATGATTTTATAAATCATAGTTCATATGAAAATATTAAAAATCCTAAAATTAGGTTATCAAAAATGATAATAGAACTTAAACGCGTTTTAGAATTAGATATATTAGAATACCATACCAATAACAAAAATAGATTTTTAAATAATTACATTAAAGTTTACGAGTTGGCCAATAAAGGTTTTGATATACTAAATAATTTTCGTAAACTAACGCTATTATAATATATTTTACTCATTTTCATACAAAAATTATTCTACACTATACTTATAATAAAATATAGTTACTATGGAAAATAATGAAGAAAAGATATTCCCTAACTTTGACCCAACTAAGAATCTTTCTTTGGCTGGTAATAGTAGGAGAATGAAAAGAGGATTGGGTGCTAAACCTATAATGGAATCCGAAATCAAAGATGCACAATCAAAGGCTCGTTCAGCAATGGAAGCAGCAAGAGTGTTAGGTATATCATACAACACTTATAAAAAATACGCAAGACAATATGGTATTTTTGAAAATCTAAAGAACCCAGATGGTAAGGGAATCCGTAAGGGATTTAATATCAAAAGAGGTAAATTTTCATTAGATGATATTGTCGCAGGTAAATACCCAGATTATCCAATTTGGAAATTAAAACAAAGATTACTACTAAATGGCTATATGTTAGAAAAATGTAATAGTTGTGGATTCGAAGAAAAGAGAATTACTGACGGTAAAGTTCCATTGGTATTAGATTTTCAGGATGGTAACAGATGTAATCACATTTATGATAATTTAAGAATGTTATGTTTTAATTGTTCATTCTTATTAAATGGTAATTTAACTGGTCCGAAAAAGGAATATGAATATTAATGAGTTATATAATAGGTAAAGCGTGTATAAGTTGTATAGATGGGGCATGTGTAACAGTATGTCCCGTAGATGTAATTAACGGCCCATTTAGAATTGATGATAGAGGTCAAGATGCACTATCATTAACTGATGAAGAAAAAGTGGGTAAACAATTATACATCAATCCAGCAGAATGTATAGATTGTGGTGCATGTGTACCTGAGTGTCCTGTCGATGCAATTTATAGAGATGAAAGAGAAGCTGTAGCATTAGGAGATGAGGAATCTATTCAGATAAACTATGGGTTTTATGGTATGACTTGGAAAAAACCTATTAAATAAATTTGGAAAATTGAAAAAGATTTCGTATCTTTGGACTTATAATTAATAATTTAAACAAAAAAACGTATGAGCAAGTATTTTGAAGTTACAGTTGAAGTGGTAGTTGCAACACTTAAAAATGGCAAAGAAAAGAAAAACAAAGAAATCTATTTAGTAGATGCACAATCAGTAACCGAAGCGGAAGCAAGAGTTGTTAATGATTTTGTAAAAGCAGGTGTTCAAATTGATTACAAGGTAAGTGGTGCTAAAGAAAGTAGAGTACTAAGAGTAATCGACTAGTATGGGAAAGGAATTAGAAATAGTAAAAGAGGAGATTAAAACAAAAGTTGCTAAGAGAGTTCCACCTGGAGATAGGTGGCAACCTCTTGACAACCCTCAAGTCACCCTACAATCCCTAACTGAAGTATTAGAGTATGTTTACCAAAAGACAGGTAATACGCAGTTCTATATGGATGCTAGAGAGGGATTCACTTACATTATAGATACCGAAGAGAGAGTTATACAACCAGAACCAGAGAAAAAATGGTCATTGTATGGTGAAGAATAACTTTTAAAATTTTATATTTATATTTATTAACAAACCAAAAACCAAAAATTATGGGATTATTCGCATTCATTAAGAATCTTTTCTCTAAAGCAGAACAGATTGAAAATTCAGTTGAAAAATTTGTAAACGAAGTGGAAGTAATTGCACCGGAAGCAAAGAAAGTAACTGATAAAGTTAAAACTGGGATTGCTAAAGCAAAAAAAGTAACTAAACAAGGACAAGAAATTGCTACTCAAAACGAAACTGCAATTAATGTAGTGGAATCAGTTGCTAAAAGTGTAAAAGCTAAAAAAACTGCTACTAAGAAATAAGGAGAACTTATGAGTATTAAGAAATTAATTGCAGAAGCAGTTATAGTTGATAATATGTTTGATATGGAATCTGAAATGATGTCCATAAAGGAATCTATCATTGAACATTTAATACTTGAAGGTGTAGATGACCCCGGCATCCTAAAATGTGTATTTATGGCAGGTGGACCAGGAAGTGGTAAATCTTTCATTGCAAATGAGATTTTTGGGGTATCGCATAAAACAATATCAGCAGTATCTGCTGGTGGGTTAAAATTAGTTAACTCTGATAGTCTATTTGAAAAGGGGTTAAAAGATAACGGAATCGATTCAAAAGATTTGGGTACGATTGAAAAAGAAAATCCAGAACTATGGGATATGATTGCAGGAGAGGATAATAAAAACTCAATTAGAAACCATGCAAAAGACTTAACCAATAAACAAAGAGCTTTTTATGAAGCAGGTAGGTTGGGATTGATTATCGATGGTACGGGCGATGAGGTTACTAAAATAAAGAAAAAGAAAGAACATGCAGAAAGTTTAGGATACGATTGTTATATGGTATTCGTAAATACTTCGCTGGAGGTTGCGTTAAAGAGAAATGCAGAAAGAGATAGGACATTATCCGATGATTTAGTAAATAAAATCTGGAAGGATTGTCAAAATAACTTAGGTGCATTTCAAGGTATGTTTGGTGGAAATTTTATAATTGTTGATAATACTAGTTATAGTAAAAACATTTATAGTTTTAAGGATAAAAAAGCCAGAAAGGTTGTAACATCCGATAAACCCATCGCACGAAACATTCAAACATCTATTGACCAATTTCTACGAAAACCTATTTACAACCCGATAGGAAAGCAGTGGGTATTAAATGCTAGGGCATTGAAATCCGCAGGGTTTATCAAATAATGGCAAAAGGAAAATCCTTAACTACATCAAAAGTAACATTCGGAAAAAGAAAATCTGGCAAAGCAGCTAAAAATACTAATAGACATGATAGGAAAGAAAAGAACTATCGTGGTCAAGGTAGATAAATTTAATTAAATTGGTTACAAATGAGTAATACTAATGATGTAATTATTTTTGGTGGAGATTCATTCACTTGGGGAGAGGGGTTAGAATTATATTTGGATACTCCAAAATGGGTTAATGAACGAACTAACCAAAATGGTTGGACCGAATTATATCAAAAACAAGATTACGATTCTCAGAAATTTAGAGAATCCAACCGATTTCCAAGTATAGTATCAAACTATTTTAATGTTGACCCAAAGGTATTTTCTCAGAATGGCGGTCAATTTGAAACTCCAATAATTCACATCAAAGGAAATTTAAAAAATTCAGTAGGATATAGTGCAAACAATGTAAAATACATAATCATACAATTTACAGGAATTCAACGAATGTTATTACATTTAGATATAGATTGTGATTGTAAATTTTGTAATCTGTTAGGATTTGAAAAACCATTTAATTTATATATCAAATATATGCATAAACATATTAATAATGATGTTATAACTGATATTGATTATTGGGGTTTAAACTGGTTAGAAAAAAAAGAAGGTATTCCTTATAAAAATTTAGATTATAGTACTATATTTAAACAAATTGATAATTGGTTTAAACCAATGTATACAAGAAATTTAAATCTATTCATAGAAAAATATGTATCTAATTGGGAAAAAATAGCACCTGTATACTTTATAGATTCATGGGATGAAACTTCATCTAACATAATTAATGAACTTGAAGAATTTAAAAAAAGAATGATTCCATTATTAGGGTTTGATAACAATTATTATACAAACTACTTAGATTGGGAAACTACATTTCCTTATAAAAGAATTGTAGATGAATTCCCAAATACAAGGAATGGTCACTCAACTCTATTACAACATCAATATATTGCTAAATCAATTATAAATCATTTAGATGGAAAATAATAGTATAATATTCGGTGGAGATTCATTCACTTGGGGAGAGGGGTTAGAATTATATTTAGATACACTATTTTGGATTAATGAAAGACATAATTTAAATCGATGGAGTGAATTAGAACCAAAACAAACATTAGAAAGTGCTAAATTTAGAGAGTCTAATAGATTTGCTGGTATTGTTTCAAAGTATTTTGATTGTAATAAAATAAGTTTAGATTATAATGGCGGAGGGTTTGATGAACCTGCACTATTAATAAATGACAATTTAAATAAAAATCCTAAATCGATAGTTTATCAATTTACAACTTTTAATAGAATGAATTTACATTTTGATAGATTTTGTAAATGTGAATTTTGTAACTCAAAATATGCTAGTGTAAGAGTATATAATTTATATTTAGAAACGGCACTTAAAAAATTAAATAATATTAAATTAACTGATAGTGAGCATTTTCATTTAAATTGGTTAATAAAAAATAAAAATATACCAGATAGTAATTTATTTTTAAATAAAATTGAAATTGAAAATAATTATTATTTTGATAATAAAATTAATGAATTGATGGATTTATTTATTCCAATATTTGAAGAAAATTTGGATATATTTATTAATGAATATTTAAACAAATGGTTAGAAACTACTACTGTATATTTAATTGATTCTTGGGATGAATACACATCGGAATTATTATTCAAAAATCCTACGATAGAAAAATATTTAATAAAATTAAAAGGATTTGATGGGAATTATTATAAAAAATGGAAAGATTGGGAAAGAACATTTCCTCATAGACGAATTGAAAATGAATTTCCAAATACAAGGAATGGTCACTCAACTCTATTACAACATCAATATATAGCAGATTCTATTATTGAATATATGAAAAACTAACTTTTTTAAATAAGGTATATTTAATTTATAAATAAACCAACGAAATAATTATGGATGATTTAACAACACTTATTGGAAAATATTGCAATATATTAGAAGATGCAATAGATGAACAAGATTGGAGACAGGTAAAACTTGTCTTAAAGGAGATGGATGCCCTATACGAAGATTTGGAAAGAAAATCCAATGGGTTCGATTCTGGTGAATACTAAAAAATAAACAAGTTATGACCTATATTACTGCACATCTACCGGAGTTAAAAAAATTAAAATCGGAATTAGAAGAAAATTCTGATGCTATTAAAAGGTATTTAAAGTATGAAGGGTTTTCTAGTACACATACTGGCTCTATTGATTATCTTGATATGAAGATAGAGGAATATTACAAATCAAAACAAAATGATTAAACCTTTCTCTATTTTAGACACTCGTACAAAAGAGTGGCAAGATAGAAAGAGATGGTGGATTAATACCTATAAAATTCAATCCGAATTAGGTAGAGAACAAACTATTTCCAAAACAAATTTTTGGGATACCGAAGAACCTTCCGTATCAATATTTGATGCTACATTATGTGAATTGATGTATGATTGGTTTTGTCCCAAAGGTGGAACTATATTAGACCCATTTGCAGGAGGTAGTGTTAGAGGTATAGTTGCATCAGAAATGGGATACCATTACACAGGTATTGATATATCGGAAACTCAAATCCTTGCAAATCAAAAACAATCCCAAAAACCAAATTGGATAGTAGGTGATAGTGCAGAGATATTGGAAACACTTGATGATGAAACCTATGATTTTGTATTTACATGTCCACCTTACTACGATTTAGAAATATATTCTGATAATGAAAACGATTTATCAAATATGGATGATGAGGATTTTGATGATGCATATGCACACATTTTAACTGAGTCCTATTCTAAACTAAAAGATAATAGATTCTTTTGTATAGTTCTATCAGAAACTCGTGAGGTATCTAAGACAGGGAATTATAAAATTGGTAAGTATCGAAACTTAGTTGCTAAAACAATAATGGGATGTGAGGAGATTGGTTTTAATTTCTATAACGATATGGTGTTATTTAATTCACAACATCAGGCATCTAAAATATCTAAAACCTATTTTGATAGAAATAGAAAAATAGCATCGGTTCATCAAAACGTATTGGTGTTTGTAAAAGGTAACCCAGATTTAGCAACTGAAGATATTAATTGGGATGGTTCATATAAATGTATTGTGGATGGGATTCGATATAAATCATTCAGAGAAGCAGCAATATCAATAGACCCAAATGAATTAGTTGCAACGGAGATAGAACGTAGATGTAAATCCACTAAATCAAAATACAAAGATTGGCAAATAGTAGGAGCAGAAACTAAACCCACAATTCGTTATGAGGTTGATGGGATTCCATTTGAAACTCCTAAACAAATAGCAGAACTAATCGGTGGTGATTTTAGTGAACAACGGGCTCGTAATTTTGTAGATTCTGGTAACTTAAAATACCGTCATTGGAAAAAAACTGATGAGTGGGATATTACATATGATGAGATGGAACAACTATGGAACGGCACAATTCGTATAGAACTGCCGATAATTAGTTGTGAAGGTATGGAGTTCTATTCCTTATTAGAAGCAGCAAATCACTACAAATGTTCAGATGAAAGAATCCGTCAAAAATTAAAATCTGATAAATATTTAGATTTTCTTTATATTGATTAGGATAATACTTATATAAAAGGTTACGCATTATTCACGAAACTAACTTATAAATGAACGAAGGTGATAGTAAAAAAACTAAACAAATTAAAGGAAAAGGAGCATCGCTTGATGCTTTACAAAGATACATCACTAATGTTAGCGATGTTCTTTCTACCACTTGGTTACGATGCACTATTCAAACTAATGATGGAACTGACAGGTTCGTATTGGGGAGCAGACGTTATCTTCTACTCAATTTCAGGCTCTTTTTGGTTGGTGTATATATTTCTTACGAGATACTTAAATAAAAAATAAATTATGGCATATTCAGATAAAGTTTTAGACCACTACCAAAACCCTAAAAATGTAGGAACTTTGGACAAATCTAAACAAAATGTAGGAACGGGTTTAGTAGGTGCACCCGAATGTGGTGATGTAATGAGATTACAAATAGAAGTAATTGATAATATTATTATTGATGCTAAATTCAAAACATTTGGTTGTGGTTCTGCAATCGCATCATCTTCGGTAGCAACTGAATGGTTAAAAGGTAAAACAATTGAGACTGCATTAACAATTGATAATATGGATTTGGTTGAGGAGTTAAACCTTCCACCAGTTAAAATACATTGTTCGGTTTTGGCAGAAGATGCTATCAAATCGGCTATCAATGATTATAGAGTAAAAAATGGATTAGAGGAAATAATCTTCGAGGCATCTCATGTATAAAAAACAAAAAAATAAGTTATGAGTTTTATCATTGGCAGGGCTTGTATTGATTGTATGGATACTGCATGTGCAAGTGCGTGTCCGGTAGATTGTATTCACGGACCTATCGATATGGAAGGTTCGGGTGGTGAAATTGAAAGAGATGGTAGAGCAGCATTTCCGGGTGGGCAAATGTATATCAACCCCGATACTTGTATAAATTGTGGAGCATGTGTTCCAGAGTGTCCTGTTTCTGCTATCTATGAAGATGAAGATATTGCAATTGGGGCAGGAGATGAGGAATCCGTACATAAGAACTATGGCTTCTTTGGATTAAAATACAACTAATTTAATCTTACATTAAAAAAATTATATATAACCTATTGATAACCAATAGGTTATTTTTTTTAAAATAATTGGTAAAATATTTGGAAATGTGGTAAATAATGTGTAGTTTAGCTTTATAACAATGAGAGATAGTAACCCTAATAATAAGACCCAAAATAATTTAAAAATAAATGGGTAAAAATTTGGAAATACCGATTTTTATTAGTAGTTTAGCTTTGTAGTAATTGATAACATTAAAACATAAACATATGAGTAAATATT